>MAAC01009536.1_pt1 | contig 149543 bp, 131 predicted proteins | sample 1115981 | NCBI WGS metagenome assembly MAAC01 (sample SAMN04961126, study PRJNA320927) | seawater metagenome | isolation source: sample BD02T64 sea water enriched with oil for 64 days | place: USA:Gulf of Mexico | collected 2013-07-27 | reverse complement strand
GAGGCATTGGCAAAGGCGTTAATGGCCCGTGCGTGCTTGATGATGCCGCCAATGTAGAACAGTGCAGTTTCAGACATGCCCGCGTAGACGTCACCGGTGAAGATGTTAGTGCCATCTTTAGACAGTGACTGGTGGACGTGCATACCGGAACCGTTGTCGCCAACCAGGGGCTTGGGCATAAACGTTGCTGTTTTACCGTAGGCGTGAGCAACGTTGTGTGTGCAGTACTTAAAGATTTGAATCTCGTCCGCTTTTTGCGTCAGTGTGGCGGGGCCAACACCTATTTCACACTGCCCAGCAGTACCGACTTCGTGGTGGTGGACTTCAACCTCAAGGCCCATCTGAGTCATAGCGCCACACATCGCGGCACGCAGGTCGTGCAGGGAATCAACGGGAGGAACGGGGAAGTAACCGCCTTTAACGCCAGGACGGTGACCCATGTTGCCATCGGCGAAGTCGCTACCCGATGACCATGCGGCTTCTTCAGAATTAATTTTGTAGAATGAGCCGCTCATGTCTGAGTGCCATTTTACATCGTCAAAAACGAAAAACTCGGGCTCTGGGCCAAACAGTACAGTGTCTGCAATGCCAGTAGAGCGCATGTATTCCTGAGCGCGTTCGCCGATAGAGCGTGGGTCGCGAGTATAGCCTTGCAGCGTTGCTGGCTCGACAATGCCGCAGCGCAGGATGATAGTTTCTTCATCGGTGAACGGGTCGAGCACGGCAGTGCTGTCGTCGGGCATCAAAATCATGTCCGAATCGTTAATGCCTTTCCAGCCGGCGATAGATGAGCCGTCGAACATTTTGCCTTCTTCAAAGAAGCCTTCATCAACCTCGGTTGAGGGGATGGTGACGTGCTGCTCTTTGCCTTGGGTGTCGGTGAAGCGCAGGTCAACCCAGCCAGCTTCACTTTCTTTGATGAGATTTAACGTTTTTTCAGACATTGATGTCCTCCAGATCGAGATTCAGTGTGGGTTTTCTTTCGCTCGCCAAGGGGCGATTGAAGGTGTAACAAAGTAATGGCTGCGCCGCAGAGCTGCCACCGTTTTTCAGACTTATGCATTGCGGCGGAAACTATACACTAGCGATAGAGCAAAAGCTGTGCCGGGTGCGGTATGAGGGCTCTGGGGCCGGAAGTGGCACCAAAGCCCTCCAATGTGGTGCGCTGCATAATCTGCAGGCACCAAAAGAGAGCGCCCGTCTGTTATTCAAAGGCCTTTGTTTTCACTATTGAAGGTAGGGCTTATAGAAGACATGATTTTTATGGGGCTCTGCCAGGCACACTGCTTTACTTAGTATCTGCCGCGTAGCGACTACTCTATAATGTGCGCCACCTTGAATTACCTGCTGTGTCGCTCCCCATGCATTTTGTCGTTAAGTTATTTCCCGAAATCATTATTAAAAGCCCGCCCGTGCGTAAGCGCTTTATTAAGCAATTGCGCGAGAACCTGCGTCGCCTGGTCAAAGGCCAGTACCCCGATGTAAAAGTACTGAGTCAGTGGGACAAGATTGAGCTAGTTGCCGAGGGCGCGGATGCCGAGCGCTATGCCTTTGTTGCCCGTCTGCTGACTAACACCCCGGGGGTGGCCAACTTTTCCCATGTCAGTACCCACCCGCTGGGTGATTTTGATGAAATGGCGGAATTACTCTGGCCCTTGTACGGCGAGAGCCTTAAAGATAAGAGCTTTTGCCTGCGGGTGAAGCGCACGGGCAAGCACGATTTTAGCTCCAGCGATTTTGAACGTGAAGTGGGCGGCCGCCTGTTTCAGCGTTCCGAGGCCCGCAAAGTACAGCTTAAAGGTGCGGATGTTGAAGTACGCCTCGATATTCGCGGCCAGGTGCTCTCCGTGCTGGAAACCACAACCCAGGGTTTGGGTGGCTTTCCCCTCGGCACACAAGATGCCGTATTGTCGTTGATTTCTGGTGGCTTCGATTCGACCGTGGCCAGTTACATGACCATCAAACGCGGTTTGCGCACCCACTATTGTTTTTTCAACCTTGGTGGCCGTGCCCACGAGCTGGGGGTTAAAGAAGTCGCCTGGTATCTGTGGGATAAATACGGCGCTTCTCACCGGGTGAAATTTATTACCGTACCCTTCGAAGACGTGGTGGCGGAAATTCTGACCAAAGTCGACAACTCGCAAATGGGCGTTGTGCTCAAGCGCATGATGTTGCGTGCGGCGACAGAAGTGGCGAAAAACTGGAAAGTTGAAGCGCTGGTGACGGGCGAGGCGGTGGCTCAGGTCTCCAGCCAAACCCTGACCAATCTATCGGTGATCGATAGTGTCACCGATACGCTGACCCTGCGCCCGCTTATTGCCATGGATAAAAATGCCATTATTGATATCGCGCGAGCGATTGGCACGGAGGCATTTGCCGCCAATATGCCGGAGTATTGTGGCGTTATTTCGGTCAAGCCAACGACGAAAGCCAAGCCGGAGCGCATTGAGCACGAGGAGTCGAAGTTTGATTTTGCCGTGCTAGATGCGGCAATTGCCGGGCGCCGCGAAGAAAATATCGACCAGATGATGGATGACTGGGTCGACCTGCCCAACGTTGAGGTTTTTTCCGCTCCGCAGCCGGGGGCAATTATTCTCGATATTCGCCACCCCGATGAAGCCGAGCGCAAGCCCCTGGATGGCGGTGCCACCGAAATACAGTTGGCACCTTTCTACGCTCTGCAAAACAGCTTCGCAAAGCTCGATCCAAGTCAGCAATATTTGCTCTATTGCGACAAGGGCGTGATGAGCCAATTGCACGCGGAGCTGTTGAAAGAGCAAGGCTTTGACAATTTGGCGGTCTATCGCCCCGGGGCTTCTTAATACGCTGCTGCGCTAAATTTAAGCGGGTTTTTTATTTGCGGCTAGTGCGATGACTTCTCCCGTGTTTTTCACTATAATGCGCACCACTTTTTCCCCGCGAAAACCTATCCCATGTCTGATATCGAAAAACTGCGCAATATTGCGATCATAGCCCACGTTGACCACGGTAAAACGACCTTGGTTGATAAACTCCTGCAGCAGTCCGGTACTCTCGATCGTAAAGATCAGGGCGCTGAGCGCATTATGGATTCCAACGATCAGGAACGGGAGCGGGGGATTACCATTCTGGCGAAGAATACCGCCGTTGAGTGGAATGATTATCACATTAACATCGTTGATACCCCCGGTCACGCCGACTTCGGTGGTGAAGTGGAGCGCGTATTGTCGATGGTCGATTCAGTACTGCTACTGGTTGATGCGGTCGATGGCCCCATGCCCCAGACGCGCTTTGTGACCTCGAAGGCTTTTGAGCAGGGCCTCAACCCCATTGTTGTGATCAACAAAGTTGACCGTCCCGGTGCTCGTCCTGACTGGGTGATGGATCAGGTGTTTGAATTGTTTGACCGCCTTGGTGCCACTGACGAGCAGCTCGACTTCCCGGTTATTTATGCCTCTGCTTTGAACGGTGTCGCGGGTCTCGAGCACGATGATCTGGCGGAGGACATGCAGCCGCTGTTTGAAATGATTGTCGATAAAGTCCCCGTCCCCGATGCAGATCGTGAGGGTGCCTTTCAGATGCAAATTTCGGCGCTCGATTACGATAGCTACATCGGCGTTATCGGCATTGGCCGTATTTCCCGTGGCACTTTGAGCCCGGGCCAGCAGGTGACCATCGTCAATAATGTGGGCGATGAGCGCAAAGGTAAGGTGCTTAACGTAAAAGGGTATTTGGGTCTTGATCGCGTTGATACGGATTTGGCGCAAGCGGGTGACATTGTTACGATTAATGGCATCGACGGTTTGGGTATTTCTGACACGCTTTGCGACCCAGAATGTGTCGAAGCGCGTCCGCCACTCTCGGTTGATGAGCCGACGGTGAGCATGGTCTTTCTGGTCAACAACTCGCCCTTTGCCGGTTTGGATGGCAAGTACGTGACCTCGCGTAATATTAAAGATCGTCTGCAGCAAGAGCTGATTCACAACGTGGCGCTGCGTGTTGAAGATGGCGGTAGCCCCGATAAATTCCGCGTCTCCGGTCGTGGTGAATTACACCTGTCGGTATTGATTGAAACGATGCGCCGCGAAGGTTTTGAGATGGGTGTATCCCGTCCCGAAGTGATTCAGCGCGAAGTTGATGGCGTGACCCAGGAGCCCTACGAGCAAGTGGTGATTGATGTTGAAGATCAGCACCAGGGCGCGGTGATGGAAGAGCTGGGCCTGCGTAAAGGCGAGCTGACTAATATGGAGCCGGACGGTAAAGGTCGAGTAAAACTCGAGTTCCTGATCCCCTCACGTGGCTTGATTGGTTTCCGCGGTAGCTTCCTGACCATGACCTCTGGCTCGGGCATTATGACCAGTGTTTTCGATCACTACGGTGAAGTGAAACAGGGTGAAGTGCAGTCCCGCCAAAATGGTGTGCTGGTATCGATGGTGAAAGGCAAGACCCTCGGTTACTCCCTGTTTAACCTGCAGGAACGTGGCCGCATGTTCCTCAGCCACGCCCAGGATGTGTACGAAGGTCAGATTATTGGTATTCACTCGCGTAACAATGATCTCTCCGTGAACCCTACCAAGGGCAAGCAGTTGACCAACGTTCGCGCATCGGGCACTGATGAAGCATTAACGCTGGTACCGCCCATTATTTACACCCTTGAGCAGGCGCTAGAGTTTATTGAAGACGATGAGCTGGTTGAGGTTACTCCTCAGCACATCCGTATTCGTAAAAAGCTACTGACTGAAAACGAGCGTAAAAGAGCAGGTCGATAGACATTAGCTCGACCAGCTCGGTTTAAAAGATCGTTTAACTCGTCGTTTCAATAGGCGATTGAAAACCCCGGTAATAGCCTGAAACCACAAGGCTGCTACTGGGGTTTTTGTTTTTAGGCCTGAATTAATCTTTGTTTAAGGTTTTAACGTTGCACATTCGCTGTGACGAAAACAATCGCTAACGTGATCGTTCACCATGCCCATCGCCTGCATATAGGCGTAGCAAATGGTCGAGCCAAAAAAGCGAAAGCCCCTTTTTTTCATGTCTTTGCTAATGGTGTCTGATAACGCTGTAGTGGCGGGACATTCGCTCAAGCTTGCCCAATGATTTTGAATCGGCTGGCCGTCGATAAAACCCCATAAATAAGCACTAAAACTACCGTGGCTATCCTGCAATTCGAGAAACAGCTTGGCATTGGAGATGGCGGCTTCTATTTTCAGGCGATTGCGCACAATGCCCGCATCCCCCATCAGGCGTTCGATGCTACGGCGATTAAAGCGAGCGACTTTTTCTGCGTCAAAGTTGGCGAAGGCGCGGCGATAGTTTTCCCGTTTACGCAAAATGGTAATCCACGCTAGACCTGCCTGGGCCGCTTCGAGAATAAGAAACTCGAAGAGCTTGTGGTCGTCGTAGCAGGGGACACCCCATTCCTCATCATGGTACTGTTCGTAGAGGGCGTCGCCGTTTGCCCAGTCGCAGCGCTTACGTTTTTTTGCGGGCATTGTTAGTCCCTTTTTGTACAATAAAAATGAATGCTGCCCTATTTAATGTTGTTCGTTTTAGCATTTTTTAGGCGTGATGATTAAATAAAGTACTTAGCATACACGGGAGTTAGAGAAATGCGTTCTTTGTATCCGGCGATTAAGCCCCATAGAACAGAGCAGCTCGATGTCGGTGACGGCCATACTCTGTATGTTGAGGAATGCGGTAATCCGGATGGCTTGCCAGTGGTCTTTGTTCACGGTGGGCCGGGAGCGGGTTGCTCGGTGCAGGACCGCTGCTTTTTTGATCCGGAGGTGTATCGCATTGTGCTCTTCGACCAGCGGGGTAGTGGTCGGTCAATACCTCATGCCAGTCTTGAGAAAAATACCACCCAGGCGCTAGTGGCGGATATGGAGTTTATCCGCGAGCATTTGGGCATTAAGCAATGGATGTTATTTGGTGGCTCCTGGGGTTCAACGCTGAGCTTGATTTACGCGCAGACCCACCCGGATAAAGTACTAGCCATGGTACTGCGGGGCATCTTTTTATGCCGTGATGAAGATGTTCAGTGGTTTTATCAGCGCGGTGCCAGTTCGATTTTTCCCGACCACTGGCAGGACTTTATCTCGCCCATCCCCAGTGATGAGCGCCGCGATATGCTCAGTGCCTACTACAGCCGTTTAACCGGTACGAATGAACTGGAGCGTATTCGGGTCGCCAAAGCCTGGTCAATTTGGGAGGCGCGCTGTGCCACCCTCGACCCCAACAAGCATGTGGTTGAGCGTCTGGGTAGTTCCCACGTAGCTTTGGCGATGGCGCGGATTGAAGCGCATTATTTTATGAATCAATGTTACATGGCCGACCAACCTATTTTGCAGAACATGGCTAAGTTGGTCGATATTCCCGCCATTGCGGTGCATGGCCGCTACGATATGGTTTGCCCCGTAAAACAGGCCTTCGATTTACAGGCGGTCTGGCCGGAGTTGACCCTCGAAATTATTCGCGATGCCGGTCATGCCTCCAGTGAGCCGGGCACTGTAGATGCTTTGGTTAAGGCGACGGATCAAATGGCGAGACTATTAAATAGCCTCGACGACAAATAAACGCATGTTCAATAAACAAATACGCATTAAAAAAAGTGGTGAACGATGCGCGGCTTGATCCAGCGGGTAAGCTCTGCTTCGGTATGCATCGATGGCCAGAGCCACGCCAGTATTGAGCAGGGTATTTTGTTATTGCTGGGTATTGAAGCGGCTGACGGTAATGAGCAAAGCGAAAAGTTAATTAGCAAAGTGCTTAACTACCGTATTTTCGCTGATGCGCAAGGGCGTATGAATCGCAGTCTTAAAGATATTAATGGCGAGCTACTAGTAGTGTCGCAATTTACTTTGGTGGCAGATACAAAGAAAGGTTTGCGGCCTGGTTTTTCAAAAGCCGCGGCACCGGATGTTGCGGAAAGTTGTTATGAGGATTTTCTTCAGCGACTTAAGACTCACTACCCGCGGGTAGTGAGTGGTGTGTTTGGTGCCGATATGCAGGTCTCGTTATGTAACGATGGGCCGGTGACCTTTCTGCTCGACATATAAAACAGCAATTTTAAAATTAAATCTTAAAACCCTTCTTTAGCTTCTTCGGCACCAAAACATTTTTAGTCCGCGCATAAACGGGTACGCCATTTTTATAGGGTGGGTAGTCTTCGCCCTGAATCAGCGGGGTAAGATAGGTGCGGGCCTCATCGGTAATACCAAGGCCATCGCGGGTGATAAATGAGCGCGGCATCATTTTTTCAACGTTGGCAATTTTATCCAGCGGCGCTTCGCCCAATGACCAGCTATAGCGCTTGCCCTTGCCCCGTTCAATACTCACCATCACCGCGTTTTTGCCTTCGAGGGCATATTCAACGGCGGCTTTGCCGACAGCGTAAGCTTGCTCAACGTCGGTGGACGAGGCGATATGTCGCGCCGAGCGCTGCAGGTAATCAGCCAGCGCCCAGTGGTATTTAAGCCCTAATTCGCTTTTGATCATCTCTGCCAGCGTGGGTGCAACGCCGCCCAGCTGCTTGTGGCCAAAGGCATCGGTATTGCCGGCGTCGGCGATCAAAGTGCCGTCTTTGTATTGAGCGCCCTCAGAGGCAACTACCACACAGTAGCCATTTTTCTTCACAGTCTGAGCGACTTTTTTGAGGAATTTTTCGCGATTAAAGGCGATTTCAGGAAACAGAATAATATGGGGTGGGTCGCCTGCCTGGTCGGCGGCGAGACCACCGGCAGCAGCAATCCAGCCGGCGTGGCGGCCCATCACTTCGAGAATAAAAACCTTGGTGGAGGTTTCGCACATTGAGGCGACATCAAGGCTGGCCTCTTTCGTTGAAACGGCGACGTATTTGGCAACGGAGCCAAAACCGGGGCAGTTGTCGGTAAACGGTAAATCATTGTCGACCGTTTTGGGGATGTGGATAGCCTGAATGGGGTAGCCCATTTTTTCGGCGAGCTGTGACACTTTCAAGCAAGTATCGGCGGAATCGCCACCGCCGTTATAAAAGAAGTAGCCAATATTGTGAGCTTTGAAGACTTCTATCAGGCGTTCATATTCAGCGGGGTTGTCGTCGAAGCTTTTCAATTTATGACGGCAGGATCCAAAAGCACCGGAGGGCGTATGCTTCAGTGCGGCAATCGTGCGCGGTGTTTCTTTGCTGGTGTCGATTAACTCTTCGCGCAGGGCACCGATAATACCGTTGCGTCCGGCATAGACTTTGCCAATTTTGTCGCGGTTGGCGCGGGCTGTTTCGATAACGCCACAGGCACTGGCATTAATGACGGCGGTAACACCGCCAGACTGTGCGTAAAAAGCATTCTTCTTGGCCATAAAATTCCCGCAAAAGCGACGTCGTAAAAAATGTGCGAATCATACGGGATTAGTCCTTTAAATGCATGGCGATTAGGCACCTGTGGTGTGATAATTATCACCACTTAGCAGGGAATGATTAATTGATGCATATTCACATATTAGGTATCTGCGGAACCTTTATGGGTAGTCTGGCGCAGTTGGCAAAAGCCGATGGACATCGGGTATCGGGCTGTGACGCCAATGTCTATCCGCCGATGAGCGAGCAACTGGAACATGCCGGTATTGAATTAACCCAGGGCTACGACCCTGCACAGTTACAGCCGGCCCCCGACTTGGTGGTGGTGGGCAATGCCCTGTCGCGGGATAACCCCTGTGTTGAATATATGCTGCGTGAGCAACTGCCCTATACCTCGGGGCCGCAGTGGCTGGGGGATCACTTTTTACAGGGCAAGTGGGTGCTGGCTATCGCGGGAACCCATGGCAAAACCACCACCTCGAGCATGCTTGCCTGGATACTGGAATACGCAGGGCTGGAGCCGGGTTTTTTAATCGGCGGCGTGCCGAATAATTTTGATGTCTCGGCACGACTCGGTGGTGAAAAATATTTTGTTGTTGAGGCAGATGAATATGACACCGCCTTTTTCGACAAGCGTTCAAAGTTTGTTCACTACCGTCCCCGGACTGCCGTGTTGAATAACCTTGAATTCGATCACGCGGATATCTTTGAAAACCTGCACGATATTCAGCTGCAATTCCACCATTTGGTGAGAACCATTGCCGATGATGGGCTGATTATTCATCCCCAGAGCGATAAAAATATCAGCGATACGCTGACGGGTAAGTTTGACCGCCGTTTCAGCACCGGCAAGAAATATGTCTGGAGCCCAGTGCAAACGACGGGTGAAGGCGGGCAATGGCAAGTTGAACTCGATGCGGCAGATGGCAGTGTTTTTACCGTGGCCAATACCCAGAAAGATACGCGTGGTGAATGTGAGGGCGGCTTCGAGGTACGCTGGCAACAGAGTGGCCTGCACAATGTGGCCAATGCGCTGGCGGCCATCGCTGCGGCCAATCATGTGGGCGTGAGTTTGTCCCAGGCTTGTCAGGCACTCAGTACTTTTGAAGGGGTTAAGCGCCGCATGGAATGTCTGGGGCAGGTGGATGGCATCCGTATTTACGATGACTTTGCCCACCACCCCACGGCTATTGCTACGACCTTAGACGGCTTGCGCAATAAAGTTGGCACCGAAAAGATTATCGCGGTGGTTGAACCGCGCTCCAACACCATGAAGCTGGGCGTACACAAAGATGAAGTGATTAAAGCTGTAGCGCAGGCTGACCAGGTGTTTTGGTATCAGAACGCTGGTATGGCCTGGTCTCTCGACGAAAGTGTGGAGGGCGATGCGAGTAATATTGTCGTCGATGATTTGGAAAAATTAATTAAGCAGACAGCTCTTGCGGCCAAGTCCGAAAAGGGCGCGCCCTGCCATGTGTTGATTATGAGCAATGGCGGTTTTGGCGGTTTTCATCATCGCCTGTTTGATTACCTACAAGCAGATCAAAAGGATTGAACCGGAAGACTTGCACTTAATAGTTGATGGCTAATAATAGGGAGTTACTCGTTTTATGCTGCCTGCTGGCAGGGGTGACAGTCTGGTCCTGGATTGATCCCTATGACCGTATAACTTGGTGGCTTGAATCTCTGCCGGTGTTTATTGGCTTGCCTATTCTCTGGTTGAGTCGTAAGCCATTTCCGCTGACGCGGCTGGTCTATTATTTTCTCTTTGCCCATGCTGTCTTATTGCTGGTTGGTGCCCATTACACTTATGCCAGAGTGCCTCTGGGTTTCTGGATGCAGGACTGGTTTGAATTTTCCCGTAATAATTACGATCGTCTCGGCCATATCACCCAGGGTTTTGTACCGGCGCTAGTTGCTCGTGAAATGTTTATTCGCCGTCAAATTGTCAAACCCGGGCGCTGGTTGTTTTTTCTGGTGCTGTGTTTTTGTCTGTCTTTCAGTGCGTTTTATGAATTAATTGAATGGTGGACTGCGGTATTCGGTGGTGACGGTTCGATTGAATTTCTCGGCGTTCAGGGCGATGTCTGGGATGCCCAGTGGGATATGTTGCTGGCTTTGCTGGGTGCCATTGCCGCGCAATTATTAGTGGCGTCCTGGCAGGACAGTCAAATACAGCAGGTAACAGCGAATATTTCTGGTAAAAAATAAACGTGTTTGTGAGCGTAAAAACTAAGGCAGTTGAGCTACCCATTCACAGCATACGTCGATGGGCACCGGTTTTGAAATAAGATAGCCCTGGGCTAGATCGCAGCCCAATTGCTCCAGCTTATCCCAAATGTCCTGGCTTTCTATACCTTCTGCGACGGAGGTCATTTTCAGTTCTTTCGCTAATAAAATACAGATTTTTACAATCGACAGAGCTTCCTCATCGTCCAGTATTCTCATCACAAAATGCTGGTCGATTTTGAGTTCTGTAAAGGGCGCTTGATAGAGCTGTACCAGCGAGGAATAACCTGTACCAAAGTCATCAATTGATAGAGAAAACCCCTTCATTCGCAATCTATTGAGTATGTCGAGGGAGTCAGATACTGATTGTAATATCGCTGTTTCAGTGAGCTCAATAGTGATTGCTTCGGGGGGTATGTCGTTCGCGCTGGCTAATGCAGCAAAACGCTCGGGCATCGACAGATCGAGTAAGTCCTGAGCAGAAATATTGATGGAAATTACCGGGTTAATGTCGGCAGCGCGAAATGTTAAATAATCCAGGGTGGCGAGACGGAAGACTTCGTAAGTGAGGTCGGAAATTAAATTGTTTTTCTCTGCCATAGCAATAAACTGGTCGGGGAAAATAAGACCCAGTTCGGGGTGCTGAAGGCGTACTAGTGCTTCGAAGCCGACGAGCTTTCCGCTTTTCATATCCAGTTTGGGTTGGTAAAAAAGAACCAGTTGATTTTCATGGATGGCCGTTTTTAATTGCTCGAGAGAAAGGTTCTTCTTGGCGCTTGATATTGGTTTTTTCGGCGTACAATTTTTAATGAGCTGCAGTCGAGTTTCAATATGCAGCTGACTTATGTAATGGATGAAGTCTCTGGTGTTTATCGGTTTGCTGAGTTTTTTAGCAACCAAAATATTTTTTGCATTGGCAAATTGTTTGGCCGAGTTCAGCACGCGCTCATCAAAGCCGCTGACAAGAATATAGGTTGGCATGCAGCCCTTGTTGTAGAGGGTACGCATAACCTCAATACCATCCATGTCGGGCATATTTAAATCAAGCAGGACAATGTCTGTATTAGCGATAGGCTGGTCAACAAAAATCTTTGCAGATGTAAAGCCGGTTGCGGATAAGCCTGCAATGCTAATCATTTCAACCATAAGATCGACATGGGGTTGTTCGTCATCGACGATATAAATATTGACGGTGTTGGCCGTTATCAGGGGCTCTACTCTGGAGAGTACGGTTTTTATCTTGTCGTTAAAGTTGTCGCTAAATGCAGAGAAGTTTTTCTTTTCTAATTGTATATGTGCAACCAGGCTTTCTTTTAACAGGTCGATAAACTCGCCAATGGATTTATTGTTAAAGGGGCGAGTATTAAAATTATGCTGTAAGTCCTGCATGATTTTAGCCTGGGCCGAGACGATGGGCTCAAGGGCAGGATGATTGACTACTTGCATGATGCGCTCTTCTCGATAGAAGTAGGACGCCGTGCAAACGATAAGGTTTCGAGCGTGTTCTAGTAATAGTGATGTACTCGTGCCTTCTTCGACAAGAAGGTGGGCCTGGTAAATCAGCTGTAATAATTCTTGATGTTCATCATCAATTACGTTTACCCCTGTATTTAGTTCGGGTGCCCATGACCAAGTTTTGCCACTTGTTTTAGTGGACATTATTTGGGGTCTCCAATAATTCGGCGATTGTATTCAATAGATCCGATGAGCGAAAAGGTTTACGTAATATATTGCGGTGCAGTTTTTCTTGGCTTTCATTAATAGCTTGCTCGCTACTATAGCCACTCGCCAATTGTATTTTTGTACCGGGGTATTTTTCGCTAACGATTTTTGCGAGATCGTAACCATTCATCTTCGGCATAATAATATCGCTGAGCATTACGTCGACCGCTTCTTTTTCCAGTATGGCCAGGGCTGCGTTAGCGTCCCCTGCGATTAATACGGTATAGCCTGCAATGGTCAGTATTTCTCGCGTTAATTCTCGCAGAGCGGGTTCGTCATCGACGATCAGGATTTTTTCTGCGTTAACCGATGACTGCGCCGGTTTGTCTGCCAGGCTTACCTGATAGGGAATAGCGCCTTCATAGCGTGGAAAATAGAGTGAAAACGTGGTGCCGGTACCAAGGGTTGAATTGACGCGTATTGTACCGCCACAGCGATCCATAAAACCGTAGGCCTGGCTTAAGCCCAGGCCAGTGCCGTCACTACCTTTGGTGGTGAAGAAGGGGTCAAATATTTTGTTTTGGAATTCTTCGCTGATACCGGAGCCGTCATCCGAGACCTTGAGCTCCATGTAGTCACCTTCAGCCAGGCCCAAAGCACGGGCATCTGCAAAAGACAGTTGACGTTTGTGTGTCGCCAAAACCAAAGTACCACCATTGGGCATAGCGTATTTGGCGTTAATGGCCAAATTTAACAGGGTGTCTTCGAGTTCGCCGGCGTCAAGCCAGAGAGGCCAGGGTGAATCGCAGAGTTTGTATTCGAGTTTAATCAGGGTGGTGATCGATTTGCTGAGTAGTTCCTTTTGCTCTGTGAGTAGAGCATGCAGCTCAACCGCTTCAGGTTGTGAGGTGTCTTGCTTGGAAAAGGCGAGCATCCGCTTGGTGAGATCGCGGCCGCGTTCACCAGCCTGAGATATATTGCCTATATACTTGTCCAGACCTTCGATATCTTGAAACTTGATCGCCATGAGATCGGCATAGCCAATAATAACGCCGAGCATGTTGTTGTAATCGTGGGCGATGCCGCCGACAATTTTACCCAGTGCATCCATTTTTTGTGTGCGTTGCAAGTGTTCCTGCTGTAGCTTGCTCTCTGTTAAATCATTGCAGGAGCCAATAAAGCGGCGAGTACCATCGGTTGCAGGGGGGAGCTCCGCTGCAGAGATTTGCAGTGGAAATGTGGTTTTGTTTTTATGCAGTCCGATTATTTCCCTACGCCGACCGAGTCTGTCGGACGTTGTTGCTGTTAAAGCATTCTCAATATATTGATCAACGTTGTCGAAATTATAATTTGGCATAATGATAGACAGGTTTTGCCCATTAATTTCTTCATTAGTGTAGCCAAACATTTGCTCTGCCGCTGGATTAATGCTCAGTACTTCACCTTTATCATTGACTGTAATAATGCCTTCTACGAGGGTGTTGAGTATCTCCCGTTGCTCCTGCTCTTTTTTGATGAGGGCTATTTGAGCTTGATGTTCGGCAGTGACATCGAGTACCAGTGAGGCCATGCCGACGACGTCGCCAGCCTGATTGACAATAGAGCGGTTGTGCCACTCACAGAGAATGAGTTGACCATCCTTAGTAATATTCTGATTAATATTAATTTCGCCGCCACTCTGGTGAATAGCGCTATCCCAGACATGATTGACCTCGGCTTTAGCGGAGTCAGGCACGATAATATTGGCGTCACGGCCCTTAACTTCGTCTAGCGTGTAGCCAAACATTTTGCTGGCGGCGTCATTCCAGTCTTCAATCTGGAATTCCATATTCCATTCAATCGTTGCTAACGGTGTTTGCTCCCGATACAGTTTAATATGCTGTAAAGATGCGTTTAGCGCCTCTTCGGCTTGTTTTCTTTGGCTGATATCGCGTCCTTCAGCGAGTACTTGAACAACTTGCCCCTCTTCATCGACCACAGGGTGAATGCTGTATTCAATCCAGACAATTTCCCCCTGAGCATTACTAATTTGAATGTCGAGGGTTGTTTGTTTGCCTGCTGCTGCTTGAGCGCAGCTGTTTTGAATGCTGCCTTGCAGGTCAGATGAGTAGTCAAACCACGGGCAGTTCCAGAGCTTTTTACCAAGAACATCATCGGCTGTAATCCCTCTAAATTTTAAGGGTGTGTTATTGGTAAACGTCACGGTGCCGTCACAATTTAAAATCACAGCCATACTTTGCATATCGTTGAACAGGCTTTCTATTTGTTGCTGTATATTCCTCGCGGCCTGACGTAATTGATAGGCTTCAGTCACGTCATTGAAGACCAGAACCATGCCAATGATTTTATTTTCGGCATCACGAATGGGTGCGGCCGAATCGGCAATTTGGTATTCGCTGCCGTCTTTGGCAATTAAGGTTGTGTGGTTGGTTAAATAGACCGTTTCGCCGGTAGCGAGGACTTTATCGACAGGGTTGGGAATTGTTGCGCGAGTGCTGGCATCAATAATGGGAAAGATGGTTTTTAAGGATAGGCCCCTAGCCTCATAGGCGTACCAGCCCGTGAGCTGCTCTGCAACGGGGTTCATGCGAGTGACAAGCCCCGTATCATCAGTGGTGATCACTGCATCCCCAATCGAGTGTAGTGTGACTTCAAGGTTTTCTCGCTGATTAGAGATGGCCTTGAGGCTTTGTGAGACTTGTCGGCTCATGTGATTCAGTATTTGTGCGAGTTTTGAAATTTCGCCAACAAAATCATCTTTGATCTGTAACCCGCTTTGCTGCTGAGAGACCTCTTGAGAAAAGGCCGCCAGGCGAGCTAGCGGTCGGGTGATCAGCTTGTCCAGAATGAGGATCAGGCTGAGAAGTAAAATGCTCGTTATTAGCCAAATAAGGCTGCCGTCATATAAAGTTTGCTGCCAGAGAGCCGCTTTCATACGGCTAAGATCGTACGACATATAAAGTAAACCTGATTCTCGGGAGCGCAGGCTATTTTTGATGGGGGCTAGTTTTAGCGGCATATAGGCTTGAATTGAGTGGCCATCGACAGCGAGATCAATGGTGAATTCTTCCGAACTAGCTGTTGTTTTACTCGTCTTGAAGTACGGCAGTTGCTGAGAGGCTGGAGAGTTTTTCCATGCGGTGCGGTTGGCCAGTACGATTTGGCCTGATGCGTCAATAAGGGTCAGAGTCTGAATGTTGCTATCGACACTTTGAGACATCAGCAAGCGCTGAGAATTATTAATGTAGTTCGGCTGGGTCGCGTTGTATTCTATTTCCTGTTTCAGTAAAGCTAATGTACGTTTAATCAACTCAAATCGATTGTTGACGAGGCTTTGTTCGGCAACTTGATGGTTATACAGTGCCATAAATAAAATCAGAAGAGACGTGCTCACCAAGACAATAAAGGGTACGAGCAAGCGGAGCTGTAATTTGGGACGCCATTGCATATTTATTCTTCCGGTAGAAACTCGCCCGTGAAGGCGTTATCAAGTATAGGGCGGCGTTGTAGTAATTGATTATCGAGCATTAGCTGAGCCAGGTTACTCGCTGTCGTCTGTAAGGGCGGTGGGCGAGGTAGAAGTTGCGCTTTGTTTTGTGATAAATCGGTTAGTTGCAGGCCTTTAAAAGAATTGAGTATTTCATCGGTATTTATATTGAGATGCGGGACCATTAGCCTAGCCGCCTCTTCGGGGTTTTGGTGAAAAAAGGATAGCGCTTTGAAGTGGGCTTCTATCAGGTGTTTTATTTCGGGAGCATATTTTTCAGCTGCCGCTTCAGAAACCACTAATACATCGACAATACGCCCGGGGACCTGACTGCTGTCAAATAAGGATACCGCTCCTTCGCTCAGTAACTGAGTCCGTATTGGCTCAAAGGTTACAACCGCATCAACGGCACGGGTGACAAAATGCTCTCGGTGCTGGCTGTAAGGAATGGGTTCGAGTGTCACATCGCTGGGCTCTAGCCCCGCCTTTACCAGTGCGGCATGAAGTAACAGGGCGCCAACCGCGGTGTTCTCGTAGCCAATGTGGCGTCCTTTGAGCTCGGCGAGGCTTTTCATATCAGATTGGCCGAGCAGCGCGTCCGCGCCATTGGAGGTGTCCAATATCAGTACGATTTTTAGCTTAACGTTGCTTTGAAGTAAACCGAGCACTTCGTCCAGTGTTAATGCCGCTGCCTCAAGGTTACCGGTTTGGAAGGCATGGCTAACACTCGTTGCAGAGGGTAGCTCAACAAGGTGAATACTGTCAGCATTAACATAATTGAGCTGCCTGGCCACATAGAGTGACTCGTAACCCAGCCATGTCGTAGTACCCACTCGTAACGGTGTTTTCGGCGGCGGGCTGCAGGCTGAGATTAGCAAGCAGGTGAGCAGCGAAATTATGACTCGACCTGGTTTGTAATACGTTTTCATTGGCGCTCACTTATATTATATGTGTCAGGGGCTTACTGACCGATTTAGATCGGCATTTTAAATGACACCCTTGGTTTTTTTTGCTGTTTCATAGTCGCCCCCTGCTAATGTATTACTTTTCTTCAGCGGTATCTTTTTTAGTCGGTTTTCTGAGGGCTTTCTTGCGCGGTTGCCGTGGTGGTGGATTGTCCCACAGCTTGCCGGTAGACAGGCATTGCCAGCCCCATTTGATCCACTTTAACAGGGCGAAAACTAGCCACATTGACCAAAGTAACATCGCCAGACGGAAAACCCACAGCGGCAAACTAAAGACCCAGGCACTGGGCAGGCTGGCATTGCTGTGATCTTGGTACCACTGGTAGACATAATTGCTCGAGCCGTTACCGGTAACCTGCATATTGGGTGTTGATAAGAGGCTTTGTGGAATTGTGTAAAACAGACTCATGAGTGCGAAGAGTGATAAGCCGATTAAGCCGATCTGCATCAAGTTAAACAGCTTTGATGTTGCTGCTGGGCTATAGCGGCGTCGGGCTTCCATGGCAAAAAACCAGACGACCACGGGTAGGCTACCGACCATATTGACCGTGCTCATGCCAATGGCCAATAGCAGCCAGTGCCAGGTTTTCAGGGGTATTGATAATTGTAGGCGTTGCACACAGGTGCCGAGGGCAATAGCGATAGCAATGATAACGGCCAGTACGCCCCAGTAGAGCATAGCGGGGCCGATGTCAGGGCCACTGAGCAAGAGTGGCCAACGGCCCTGGGGTAAGTGCATTTTCACATTGATGTTGTTGGCCGGTGTCGGTAGTTCAAAGCTCGGTGTCTGCGAGCGCAGGGCGATACCGCTGGGCAGTTGCCATTTCAGATCGATAGTTTGTAGACCGGGGTGGAGAGGGATCACTACGAACGCTTGTTCCTTGGGCCGGGTTTGTTCGAGCCCATCAATACTCATGCTTTGTAATTCACCACCGGGAGGCTGTTTAAAGCGGTAATCGCCGCCCAGGCTAGTACGTATTTTTAGCGTGAGCGCCAGATCTGCACTGCGCTTACCGGGGGTGTAGTCGAGGGCAATACTCTCGATGGTGGTATTGGGGCCGGGTACGGGCTGGGGCTCTACGGCCTTCAGGCTTAAAGTTTCACCCGGCCAGGGCTGCCAGCGCTGGTTGGCCTGTTGGCTTGAGGGTGCAGTTTTTAAAACGGGAATGCCCTCGCCAGTAATGTGCCAGCGGGGGGAGGCATTGACCGACCAGCTTTCTGACCAGCTTGTGGTTTGAGGGGCGGTTAAGCTCAGTTGCGCAGTGGGTTTCAGCACTGAGCGCCACTGAATATGTCGCTGTTTAGATTTGAAAGACACCACAACATGGTGGTCTTCGATGAGCATATTTTGGCTGACCACCGACTCACCGGGCAGCAGGGGTATACGCAAATTAATAGTGCCGTTTTGTGGGGCGATACGGCGTACGGTGGTGATTAGCGCCCAGTCTATATCGGCGTTGAGTTGGCGTTCGACTCGAACAAAGGGTTCGATGGCTGCAGGCTGTATGGTGGTATTTTCTACAATCTGCTTTCGCTCTTTTTCGAACTGCAGGCTGCCGCTTTTGACATGCCCTTCATTTAAGCCGTGAATACGCCAGCCTGGTGCAGTCGCGGTCGTGTGGTGCGGCGGCAGGGGAAAGGGGATGCTGATGTTGTCGCCCTTGGCCAGCCCGGTCAGTAATACCGTGTGTACGCCTGCGTCCAGCTGTACCCAGAGCTTGCCCTTGTTCCGAGCGAGTGTTGCCGGTTTGTTATCGATGTAGACGCTTTGCGCCTGCCAGCTTTCATCCAGTGGCAGGGGGAAGGCGAGTCGCGTGTTGGTGTTAGCCGTAAATTGCAGATGCAACTGCTGTTGCTCAATACGGATGTCGACGCTTTGCAGGGCGGCACATTGCGGGGCGCAGAGGGGTGCTTTGAGGAGTTCTGCTTTGAGTTCTGCCCGTAGTTTTCCTGAGGGAAAGTGATGGCTTTGCGCCAATTGTTGGGCCTGAGAGGACGGTGAATACAACCCACTTCCTGCGAGTAAAAGCAGTGCGGGTAGCAGGCAGGATGTAATGCCCGATGGCAGGGCGGGTTCATCTTTACGGCCAAACAGACGATGCTCGCGCAGCAGCGGCCCGGCGAGTCCGTAAAACAGCAGGGCGACCAGAGCTACCTGCACAAATTTTAGCAGGCGGGTCAGTAGTGGCGGCGACAGGTAGAGCTTTAAGGGTTCGCCAACTTTGACTGGGCCGCTCCAGCCAAGGTGTATTTGTTGCCATTGCCAATCTGGCTCGCCAGGCCCGGTTTGCACGTTGTCACTGGGTCGATAACGCTGGCGCTGGTCTTTTTCTTCAAGTACGGGTGCGGCGGCTGAATCCATTCTTTGTATCTGAAGCACTTCTTTTTTCACCATGCGTTGGGCCAGGCTTGCCGGTGCAGACGAGTCGCTATAGTGGGAGGCATTGATAGTGCGATTCATCTCCAACTGGGGGTACAGGCCACGGCGAATTTGTTGCACCGAAAAAGCGAGAATAATAATTAACAAAGCGCTGAGGGCCAGATAGGCGAAGCTGGTGGTTAGCTGTTTAAATTTGCCACTGGGTAAGACCTTTAAGAGGGGTAGAGCCGCAACGAGGATGACCCAGCTCGCCAGAGGCGATCCCGATTCATGGTAGGTTAATGCCAGAGTTGCAGCACCGATTAATGCCCAGCGCCAGTGTAGTGTGCGCAGTAAAGCGGCAACAATCAGCAAGCAGATAAACAGATCCCACAAATCCCATTGTGATAACCAGGACTGCTGAACGCTATCGGGGCCAGCGGCGTGCCACAGCTGCCAGCCGGGGGGAAGTTGTAAGGTGAGGTCGACATTATCGAAGTCGTGAAGCCAGCCATTGGCTGAAATAGCGCTCAGTGAATCGATGCGGTTTATGGCTTCCACATCAACTTGAGGCTGGCGAACCTCTATACCTGTACCCGTTTCGCCGGTCATTTGCGTGACCAGCTGGGGTGTGCCATTGGCGACAATACGCCCCAGCTTTAACGCAGGTGAGGCATGCAGTCGCCAGCCATGGGTCATGGTGCCGCTAATAATGTCTTTGCTGGTGGCACCGGAGCCATCGAAATCGAGCCACAGGGTGCGTTGTAAATTGAGTCGATTGGCGGCGGGGGTGGCATCGCCTCGGTATTGTTCCTGCAGCTCCAGTGTGGCGTCGGGGCTCATTAAAAAGGTGGGCAAATTGGCAAAGCGCGGAGGGATGTCAATTTGCGAGGGGTCGATAGCCGGTAGCCCCAGGGGTTTGACGCCGCGTAAGTGGGGGGCGGCGCGGAAACTCCAAATCTCCTGTGATGGCCAATCCTCATCCATTTTCTGCATGGTGAATTGATGGGGCTGATGGAGATAGCGGGCGCGTAGTTTGATGACCCATTGGCCCGCCCGGGCCTGAATTTTAAGACGGCCATCGGGTTCGATGCGTGCGGGCAGTGGTGAATTGAAGAACGTCGCTTCAGTATTGTCAGGTAGCAATTGCCCCAGACTTATCTCGCGGGGCTTACCGGCAACACTGAGGCGCAGCTCAGTTTCTATCTGTAGGGGAATAGCGTCATTAAGTGCGCGAAAGACAGTGACTTTCAGGGTGTTGTCGAGGTTCTTTTTGGGTGCTGTTTGGTGCTGGTTACGTAGCCATAAGCGCCCCTGCAGGTCGATATCGACATTAACTTCTTGATCTTCGGTCGTCAGCTTAATCAGTGCAGTCTCTGTTGGCACTTTGATATATCGCGGCGTTTTCTGCCAGCGCCACTGGCCTTGTATCGTGTAATTACCCGCTGCTACGTGAAGTGCTGGTTGGCCCTGGAATTCGAGGACGGCAGCATCTTTGTTATTGATGGTGACGGCCTGTGGCCAGTGCTTATCGTCCCCGGGTAGCATTAGCCAGCTATCGGCAATAACCTCCCACTGTTGACTAAATTCACCGCCATCAGCGTGTGTTGTAATGGCCAGCTCACCCGGCCATACGCAACGTCGTTGCTCTGGCTGTTGGGCTATTCTTGGGCAGGGGTATTGGGGGTGGTCGCGTAATACCCAGCCTTGCCATTTTTCGAGTTCTGGCGGTATTGGCGGTACGGCTGAATGCGCGGTTGTAGAGAGCGCAGCAAAGAGCAGTACGATGGCTATTAGACGAACAAACATAACGTCTTCCTTGTCGAATCGATATTTTTAGCGATAGGGGATTATGTCAGGTGCTTGACGACAATTTATATCTAATTTACGACGGAGGTCTCGACTGTGATACGTGATGGCAAAGTAGAGCATCTCTTTATTGTCGATAGAGCCACTGATGTATTGCAGAGCCAGACAGCGGTGGTCGCCGTGGTGGGGCGGGGCCTTGAGGGCGATCGTTATTTTTATCGGCGGGGCAGTTTCTCGCACTGGCCCGGCAGGGGCAGGGAGGTGACCCTCATTGAGTCTGAAGTGCTGACTTCGCTGCCTGCCAGTTGCACCATTAGTGCGGCCCAGGCGCGGCGTAATATCGTCACTAGTGGTGTTCGTTTGAATGCGTTGGTGGGACAGTATTTTCAGCTGGGTGAAGTGCTTTTATACGGTGTGCGGCTTTGTGATCCCTGTATTCATCTGGATAAATTAACACGCTCCGGTGTGATGGCAGCGCTCGTTGGCAAGGGTGGTTTAAGGGCGGATATTATCGAAGGTGGGACTATTTATTCTGGGGATGTTGTCTCTGCGGTGTCGGCGTAATGACAGGTCTAAGCTCAGGGTCGCTACTGACTATAGCCAAGTGGCGACCCTGCTTTCATTAAGCTCCTGGCTTAGGCTTAACCGAGCGCTGAAATAATGGAATCGACTTCTTCCCGAGAGCTTTCGTTGATTTCACTAATTGTATCGGCATCCAGGCCGAGGCGAGAAAAAGCAGGGATTTGCGCCCACTCCTCGAGATGCTGGGCGTAGTCGGCTTCAGCTTCAGCGCCTTTTTCAATAATACGGGCCATCAAGTTAGCGACCAGGACAATGTCGGTGAGGTCGGTCGCATGGCCGGGCATAAACGTTTCCCGGTCGAGTAATTCGTATTCGTCGGCGACGTTCATCATCGCCTCGTCAAAGCCCCAGTTTTCAATAATGGCACTGCCGATACCGGCATTCCAGTCGCGCATAACGTTCTCTAGCGCTTCGGGGTTGGCGATTAATTCAGGATATTTTTCAGCACGGTTGAGGATATACGTGTTGCCAATCCCGTGCATCAGGCCGGCGAGCATGGCCTCATCAGCATTGATTTTACTCTGCTTGATACTGGGGTGGCGAGCCTGTTTTTTAGTGATGACATAGGAAAGTGCTGCAACGGTAACACTGTGTTGCCAAAGCTTTTTGAATTGAGCTGCCAGGTCGCTTGATGGCTCATTCATCACCTGATCCATGGCGATAGAGATCGCGATGCTGTGGGCCATTTTGAACCCCATGCGGGTAATGGCGGTGGGGATTTCTTTGATTTGTTTGCCGCTGGTATTAAGCGCAGCGGAATTGGCGACTTTGAGTAAGCGAGCCGAGAATACGGGATCAGAAACCACGAGTTTAGCAATTTGCTGGGTCGTCATATCCGGGTCTTCGAGGGCGGTCTTGATACGCATGGCGACCTCGGGGAAGGCGGGCAGTTTTACCTGGCCTTTGGAGAGCTCATCGCTCAGTGCTTGAATAAATTTAAAACCAATTGCGTTCGCGTCAGTCATGCAGGCCTTTCCTTAAAAATTTGGGCGCGGGGTGTGAATACACGTATTTATTTGTCAGTTTTCATCTGCTCGTATGGTGACAAAATCAACCGTCTGAATATAGCGTTAGCCCTCATTTTTTAGTGGCTTGTCGCAAATTTTATGGGCGTTTAATTTTCTCGAGGCTGGGTGTGTGGTCTGTCAATAAAGGCGCGCAGCTTCTCACTAGCCTGGTTGACGAGTCGCTGGCGGGCCTCCTGGGAACCCCATGCGCAATGGGGCGTGATAATCAGATTGGGAATGCCGGGCTCAAGTAAAACATTGCCATCAACAGGGGGTTCGTGAGTGAGTACGTCGACACCAGCGCCGGCGATAATGCCTTGTTTTAACGCCTGAGCCAGGGCTTGCTCGTTGACGATGCCGCCTCTTGCGCAGTTGATCAGTAGGGCGCTCGATTTCATCAGTGCAAATTCTTCAGCACCGATTAAGTTGTGGGTTAGCTCACTCAAGGGGCAGTGAATACTGATGACATCTGCCGTGGCTAAAAACTCAGGCAAGGGCAGGCGGGGTGTGTCTGTCTTCGCTGCCGATTGCCAGCCGGGTATGGCCGCGCTGACAATATTCATACCGAAGGTGCGGCCGATGGTAGCGACACCGCGACCGAGTTCGCCATAGCCGATAATGCCGAGAGTCTTACCGGCGAGTTCAGTCATCGGGTAATCGAGCATGCTGAAAAAGGGGCTGCTGCTCCAGCGTTGCTGGGCTGCCTGATTGTAGTTTTGCAGGTGGGTGCTAAGAGAGAGGATCAATGCCCACGTATGTTGTACAACCGAAGCCGTGCCATAGGCGGCACAGTTGTTGACGGTAATACCCCGTTGCTGAGCCTTCGAGTGGTCGACAACATTGGTGCCGGTGGCCAATATGCCAATGTATTTTAGTTGTGTTGCGGCGTTAATGTCTGTTTCGCCAAGAACCACTTTATTGGTGAGTACAATATCTGCATTGGCGATACGTACGGCGGTCTCACTAGGCTTTGTGTTGGCGTAGCTGTGCCAATCAATGGTGCTGATGTTGAGCAGGGGAGCGAGGTCAAGATCACCGGGGTGGAGTGAATCACGGTCGAGGATAACACCGCTTAAAACGTCCATAATTGGGCTCATTACTTTTGGGTGAGAGTGATTACTGTACGCGAGTACGAACCTTGAACAAGATTGATTGTTTGGAAGAAAGCAGTTTGTCGACAGCTTAGGCATAATGGCGCGTTGTCGACGCCGGTCGCCTGAATAACTCAATAGAAAACAAAGGAAAAGTCATGTCCGAACGCGTACTCCACGCTTACGAACGAATTGTACTCCTGCACCCAAAACTCGTGCTGTTGATGGTGTTGCTTGTCACGCTGGCTCTTGCCATGGGTCTGCCAAACTTCAAACTGGATGCTTCGGCGGATTCTCTGACGCTGGAAAATGACACGGACCTCGACTATTTTCGCGAGATTAACGAGCGCTATGGCAGTGGTGACTTTCTGGTCGTGACTTATAGCCCATTGGCAGGCGACGATTTATTTTCTGATCAAAGCCTGGCGACTCTAAATGAGCTCACTGAAGACCTGAAGGGCATTGAAGATGTCGTCAATGTCTTGTCGATGATCAATGTCCCTCTGCTGTATAGCCCGAAAGTCCCGGTTAGCCAGCTGCATGAAACCCCGCGTACCTTGTTGACCAAAGGTGTTGACCGGGAAATGGCTAAGCAGGAGTTCCTCAATAGCCCCGTGTATCGCAAGTTGATTCTTGGGCCGCAGGGGCAGACCACTGCATTGTTGGCCTCTATTAAAGTCGACGAACGCTACATAAATTTGGTGCGCAGTCGTGATGCCCTGCGCTATAAACGCAAGGCCGAGGGCTTGAGCGAAGCGGAAGTGGCGCAGTTAGCTGCCGTTAGTCAGGCGTTTCTCGATTACCGCACGGGTCGTGCTGTTGTCGAAAAAGCGAGAGTCAAAGCTGTTCGGGCCCTAATGGGTAATTATCGCGGCCGGGCTCAAATATTTCTTGGTGGCCCGAGCATGATTACTGCCGATATGGTCGATTTTATTCGCAGTGATCTCGAAGTCTTCGGGGCCGGTATCACTCTGTTTATTGTCTTTACTCTAGCGGTCATCTTTCGCCAGTTGCGCTGGGTGATGCTGCCCCTCGCGACCTGTGGTTTTGCCATTGTCATGATGCTTGGCTGGTTGAGCTGGATTGACTGGCGTTTGACGGTTATTTCATCAAACTTTGTTGCCCTGCTACTGGTGTTGACCATGGCGCTGACCATTCACCTCATTGTGCGCTATCGCGAACTGCACCATGAAAACCCCGAGGCCAGTCAGTTGGAGCTGGTGCGGGAGATGGTCAACTTTATGGCGCGCCCCTGTATTTACACGGTGTTGACGACGATAGTGGCCTTTGCCTCGCTGGTAGTCAGTGGCATTCGCCCGGTAATCGATTTTGGCTGGATGATGACCATTGGCTTGGCTGTCTCGTTGGTGCTGGGTTTTTTGGTGATTCCCGCTGGCATGCTGGTGCTGGGCAAAGCGGCGGTTAAACAGTCGGGGAGTAAAGGCGGGCAATTGCCGGCGCATTTTTCTAACTTTACCGAACGTCACGGCACTATGGTGCTGGTTCTGTCTTTACTGGTGAGCATTATTTCCGTAGTCGGCATCAGCAAGCTGCAGGTTGATAATCGCTTTATTGATTACTTTAAAGAGCACACGGAAATTTATCAGGGCCTGTCAATTATCGATCAGAAACTGGGTGGCACCACGCCGCTAGATATTATTATTCAGGCACCGGCGAGCGCGAGTATTCCACTGACGCTGGGTGTTCCGGGTGAGGACGATCCTTTCGGCGAAGAAGATCCCTTTGAGGATGACCCTTTTGGAGATGATGCCTTTGGCGAGGAAGACCCCAGCCAGCAAAAGCCGAGTTACTGGTTTAGCCGCAGCGGGCTAGAAGAACTGGAAAAAATTACCACGTATTTAGATGACATGGATGAAATCGGCCGCATTGATTCTCTGGTCACTGCTTTTCACGTGGCGAACGATCTAACCGGTCACCGCATGAATGATTTTGAACTGGCGGTGATGCGCAAAAGTTTGTCGCCTGAAATGAAAGGCTTTTTGGTGAGTCCCTATCTTAATGAAGAGACCGATGAAACCCGCCTCACCATGCGCACCGTTGAAGGTGGTGCAACACTGAACCGTCAGCAATTACTCGATGAAATCACCAGCTATATGATTGATGATCTGGGTATGGAGCCAGAACAGTTTCGTTTATCCGGCTTAATGGTGCTCTACAACAACATGCTACAAAGCCTGTTTCACTCGCAGATAGTCACCTTGGGTGCCGTGTTTTTGGGCATTATGTTGATGTTCGTCGTTTTATTCCGCTCGCTGTTAATTGCCTTTATCGCGATCTTCCCCAATATTCTGGCCGCCTGCGTGGTGCTTGGCGTGATGGGCTGGGCGGGTATTCCACTGGACATGATGACGATTACCATTGCCTCGATCACCGTTGGCATCGGCGTGGATGACACCCTGCATTATATTTATCGTTTCCGCGAAGAGTTCGCCAAAGACCGAGACTATATTGCCAGTATGCACCGTAGCCACGAATCCATTGGTGTCGCTATGTACTACACCTCGGTGGTGATTATTGTCGGATTTTCCATTCTCGCACTGTCTAACTTTATGCCTTCTGTCTACTTTGGGTTTTTGACCGGCCTGGCAATGTTGACGGCCTTGCTGGCATCGCAAACCTTATTGCCTAAGTTGATCTTGTTGACCAAGCCACTGGGTAAATAGCTTTCTTCTACGGGAATGGCATTTATTGAGGTTTTTTGATGGGGCTCGGCTTATCGTAATAAAAGCCCTGTACCTGATCGCAGGAGCTAGCCAGTAGAAACTCGGCTTGTTCCTGGGTTTCTACACCTTCGGCAACAATCGTGACGGCCATGGCTCTACCAACGGAGATAATGGCTTCGGTAAGGTGTCGGTTTTCTGGCTCTTTCGTTACATCGCGAATAACCGAGCCGTCGATTTTTAGTGAATCAAACTGGAATTGTTCAAGCGTCGACAGGGACGTGTAGCTAGTGCCAAAGTTGTCGATGGCGATTCGAACACCCAGTGCCTTGATGCGGGTTAGCACTTCAATATTTTTGTCAAAATCACTGAGTAGTATGTTTTCACTGATTTCCAGTTCGAGTTGAACGGGATCGAGGCCGGTGGTTTGCAAAATACGGGCGATGTCCCCGATTAGGTGGGCATCGCTAAACTGCCGAGCGGTCAAGTTGACAGATATACAGCGTGGCGGCAGCCCCTGTTCAAGCCAGTCAATAGCTTGTCGACAGGCCGTTTCGATAACCCATTTTCCTATCGGTATGATCAGACCTGTTTCTTCCGCAAGGGGTAGAAACTGCATGGGCAGAACGAGACCGAGGGTGGGGTGCTTCCAGCGTAATAAGGCTTCGGCCCCTGTGACCTCTTTACTACTCAAATTGTACTTTTCCTGATAAAACAGGGTGAACTCCTCTCGTTCCAAAGCCAGGCGCAAACTGGACTCTAGCGCTAACCTCTCGAGTGAGTCAGTGTTAAGTTCTTCGGAGTAAAAACTAAAATTATTTTTACCGCCTTCTTTCGCGTGGTACATGGCGATATCAGCGTTTTTGACCAGTGTCTGTTCATCTTCGCCATCAAGGGGGAAGGCGCTGATGCCAATGCTGACGGTAATACGTAAGTCTTGTCCTGAGAGATGGAAGGGCTCGCCCACGGTGCTGAGAATTTTTCTGGCAACCTCGCTGAGTTGTTTTTCATCATTCATTTCAGGCAATAGCACAACGAACTCATCGCCACCGAGGCGGGCAACGGTATCTGTTTCGCGCAGTGTATCGCTGAGTCGTTTGGCAACTTCAATTAACAATTCGTCGCCTACGTCATGACCGAGTGTATCGTTAATGATTTTGAAACGATCTAGATCGAGAAATAGCAGAGCAAAGCGTCTGTCGTAGCGTTTTGATTCAGCAATACCTTGACGGAGTAGTTCACTAAACAGGCTGCGGTTGGGTAAGCCGGTGAGACTGTCGTGATAGGCTAAATGTTCGACTTGCTTGGCGTGGGTGAATTGCTCATCCATGATTCTTTGCCGACTTCGCTGTAATTGCCGGCTGAGAGAAAACATGACTGCCGCTAGCATCAGGATAATAATGCTAGCGCCTGCCGCCCTTTGTAGATAGAGCTGGCGAAGTTGTGCACTTGCCGCTAATTGCTCTTCTTCTGAGAGCCCGAGTATTACGGCTAGTGGAACGTCATAAAGTTTGGTGGCCAGGGTGTAGCGCTTAACCTGGTCCCAGCTATTGGTTAAAAGTCGAACTTCTTGATCTTCCACTTCATCTGAATCAGGCACGAGAAGAGCGTAGTCTGCCAATTCTCCCGAAGTAATGGTTTCGCCGCTACGTCGAGTACGAAATACGCCATCGGTACCGAGTATGCCGAGCACGCCGTGCTGACCAAATTGAGCGACTTCGTAGCCACTGACAAAATAGCTAGCATCAACTGAGGTGAATACGATACCGGCGAAAGTGCCTGAAGGTGTGTTTATTCTACGGCTAAAGGTTAATTTCCATGCCTTGTTGTAAGGGTCTTGCCAGGGTGAGCTTACAGCAAGATGGTCAAACTCCAATTGTTCCTGAAAGTAGCTTTGGTCAGCAATATTAGCTTTTTCAAAGCTCCGAGTACTGCTGGTTATATTGCCATTGGCGTCGGTAACGTTGGTGAGGAATAGAAAGTCAGGTAGTAGCAATCCTGAATCTTCGGCCAGTGCCAGTATGGCCTGACCTGGAGTAAGCTCGTAGCCGCGTTTGACGACATTTAAAGATTGATCAATTTCCCTAATGGCACGAACAACCTGTGCTTCATAGGTGAGGATCAACGTGCTAACGGCGTTGGCGGCATTCTTTCGAGCACTTGCCACTTCATTGTCTATTAGCCTGAATGTGACGGTCCAGAGTACTGCTAGTGCGGCAATAACCACCATAAAAAAAGCGATTTGCACGTAACTCTGTTTTGAGTGTGGTGATTCTTGTCTTGCTGATGATTGAATTGTGAGCGGTAGTGCTTTCGTCGAGGGTTCTTGTTGGTCAGTTTTCGCCTTAAGCTGAGTTGTCATTATTTTATGGCCACAATCTTTACAGAATCATCAACGGCAGCTTGATCTATATAGCCTATGTTCACGCCGTTATTGGCAAGTAGGTCTTTGACAGCATCACCATTAGCCGCCTCTTTCGGTGGTTGGCCGCGACCGGTAAAAATGAGCTTGGTCCAGTGTGCTTTGACTTGCGACGGGGATTTTCCGCTGACTTGCATGTAGAAAGCATCCCGTGCTGAATTACCTTCGCTCTGGTTGAGGGGCACAGCTCGAGAACCGTCGGGAAAACGGCGGCTCTTACCGAGGAAGATTTTGCTGATCTGGTTTTTACTGAGCTCTGTCACAGGGCTGCTTGCAGAGACGACAACAACGACGTCACTGTGCGCACTAGCCACGGCAAAGCAGATTGCTAGCAGGGTGGCCCGGATCATTCTTTTAGGGTGTTTTTTATAGTTCATCATCTGTACTTATTGTTTGATTTTTAAAAAACGAAATCAATAGCAGTGCTAAAAACATTGGCAGTACCGCCGGGGGTGAACCCAGGCTGCACATTACCGAGGCGGCCAGTAGAGATATCATCCATGTCGATATGCTGGTATTGCAATTTAAGCGCTGCGCCCGGGTGAAAGTCCCAACGGAGGCCGGCGGTAATGGATTTTTGCGCGGCCGAGGCTTGGCGCAACAGGAGGTTAAGTCCCTGGTTCATATCATTAACCGTACTGGCCAAAGGTGCGGGCATACCGGTGGTTGATAGGCCTGGTTCGTTTGGCGTATCGCCGTTGACCTCGGCAAGCGTGAGAAAGGGCATCAGACTGGAAAAGCGGTAAGCAATGGTGGTATAGCCACCTTGTACTTTTGCTAGTGCTCCCGTTTCGGAGACGCGGCCCCATTCGCCCATCAGCAGCCAGTTGCCGGGTTCCAGTTTTATACCTGCACTATAGAGCTCAACGGAGTCGTCCTCTATGACATAACGAGAGCTCAGCGCTTTGGCTTCAGCGGCACTGTTTTCCTGGCCTGGGATTATGCTCAGGCCATCACCAATCGTTGCGTAAGCATCGAACAGGGCATCAGACTCTTTGATACTCAGGTCAAGTTTTGCATGCAGATATAAAACCCGGAATGTTGCAAAATCATATTCAAAGCTGTTGCTGATCACGATGGCCTTGCGAGCTTTGATTTCTCCGTTTTGAATAATGTCTCTAGTAGTTTTGCCCAGGTTTAACTGCAGGGTATTGCGGCCGTTATCGAGTTCGATATTGTAAGTAAGATCAAGGCCGTCAAGATTGGTGAGGGGGTTGAGTTGATAGACTTCCTGTGGGCCGCGTATCCAGGGGTTGGCATAGCCGACCAAACGAGTGTCGGAGACCATAAAAGTCGGCAATACTGTGCGGCCAAGGCGCAGGCTTAATTCGTCGTTAAACTGATATTTAATGTTGGCCCACTCAACTTCTGGTGTCCAGGCGTTGTCCTCTTGACGCTGTACGACAACTTGAAAGACGGCTGAAAAAGCACTGTTGAATTGAATATCCAGTTGTCCGCCAATCTTTGTATCAACCCCGGCGTGCCATTCACTCGTATGGCCTGCACCGTTGGGTTGTAGTAGCCAGCTAGAGACAAAGTCAGCTTGATCTTCATCGGAATGAACGGCACCCAGAGTGCCAAAGCCATTAAAAGAATAGGTTGGGTTTATGGCATCAAGGGCGGCTGCCTGATACCCGGAAAGGCAGCTTGCCGTAACAATAGTGCCAAAGAATAGAGGCCGAAGGGTCGCTTTCAATTGATTACTCGTGGTCACGACGTAATTCCTGTGTTGCATGGATATTCATTTTGGGTTTGTCCGTATTTCAGGTGTAACCGTTGCTTCGTGAAATTCGATTGTTTAATCGGCCTAGTTTCTATAGGCGCGATAGATGAATTTTTTATGGCGGTCATGATTGGGGAGTATGATCCTGCTGGTTTATCTTGCAAGGATAGGGGTCTCAAAAAATCTCTTTAATAGTTAATGTGTTAACCGGTTAACACGAACCTGGCTGTGTTTGGTTTTTTTGTCATGGGGAGGTCACACAAGGTATGTGGTATCACGTGCTGGCAGGCGAGGGGGCCTATCCGGGTGGGTTTATCGAACACTACCTGATCGCCCTGATTTATCCCGATGGCATGACTCGGGCGATGGCGCTGATTCTGGGTGTGATCGCCCTCGGACCTAATCTACTCAGCCCGCAGTGCGTCGATAGGGTTTAAACGGCTGGCACTGTAAGCGGGCATAACACCCGCCAGTAAGCCGATAAAAGCGGAAGCGAGTAGTGCGAGGACGAGAAATAAGGGGTGCAGGGCCAGGGGCAAAGCGGGTACTAACAGCGACAGTGTGGCGGCGATTGCCGCGAGCAAGGCCAGTCCGATGACGCCACCGAGCAGCGAAATCAGCACCGCTTCCCCCAAAAACAGGCTGAGAATTTGCCGCTGACTGGCACCGATAGCACGCAGCAGACCGATCTCGGCACTGCGTTCGCGCACGGTGGTGGTCATAATGGTGTCGATGCCGACGGCGCCGACAAACAGCGAAATTGAGCCCAGCGCCGCGACCCCAAGAGTCAATACATTGAGCACATTGCCCATGGTCAGCAGCATTTCATCTTGCGTGGTGATGGAAAAATCTTCATCGCGGTGACGGTCGATAAGTACCTGTTTCACCCGTTTTGCCAGTTGTACCGAGCTAGTGGCGGAGGAGAAGGTAATGTCGATCTCCATCAGGCCCTCACGGTTGAACAGTTGCAGGGCTTTGTCGGTGGGAATATAGACAATATCGTCCATATCAAAACCCAGCATCTGGCCTTTCTTTTCGATCACACCGATGACTTTAAAGCGCAGCCCGCCAACGCGAATGGTCTTGCCGAGGGGGTTGGTATTGGCGAATAGCTCCTGCTTCATGGTGTAACCCAGCACCGCATAGGCGCGACTGTGGCCACTGGGGTCCTCGGGCAAAAAACGCCCCATACTGACCTTGAATTGCCAGGCTTTAGACATTTGCGAGCCGACACCGAGAATATCGCTGTTGCGCTGACGGTTGCCGTACTCGATGGCGCCTACCCCCTGGACCACCGGCACTACCGACTCAACACCGGGCAGGGTGACCAGCGCCTGGGCATCATCAAGACTCAGAGGCCTGACCGACGACAGCAAACCACCGATGCCGTGGGTAATATCCTTGCCGGGATTGACGGCAATAATCCGCGTGCCGAACAGTGAAAATTGATCGAGCATATAGAGCTGCAAGCCACTGCCGAGGGAGGTCAGCAGTGACACCGCGGCAATGCCGATGCCGATGCCCAGCGCGGTGAGCAGGCTTTTACTGAGGCTGTGAGTCACCGAGCCCCAGATCAGACGGGCGGCATCACGCGCGATCATGCCTGCCCCGCTTTTTTATCGAGTAGGGCATCGACCGGTGCCATATTCGCGGCTTTTCGCGCGGGAATAGCGGCGAACAGCAGAGCAGTCACGGTGGCAATTAGCGCTGAACCGAGTTGTGCCCAAAGCGGGGTGGTGAAGGGAATAGTGGGGTATAGGCCTCGCGCCACATAGAGCAGGGCCTCACTAATGAATATACCAATCAGCGCGCCGCTCAATGCCATGATGCAGGCCTCGCTGAGGAATATCAGCGCGACGGTGCGCGCCGGGCAGCCCAGCGCTTTGAGCAAACCAATTTCACGGGTGCGCTGACTCACGGCAATCAGCGACACGTTCATAATCAATATGCCCGCCACCAGCATGCTAATGCCGGCAATACCGGCGACCGCCAGAGTCAGGGTGTTGAGTATGTTTTCGAAGGCGGAAAGCAGGGAGTCTTGGGTAATAATAGTGACATCTTCCTCTCCCTCGTGGCGCTCTTTGAGCAGGGCGACAATGCGCTGCTGTGATTTTTGCAAACCATCAAGGCTGCGCAATTCAATAAAAACGCGAAATAAACCTTCCTGATTAAACAGCGCCTGGGCGTTGGCGACCGGCACAATGATCGCCTCGTTCATATCAAAACCCAGGCCCTCGCCCTTGTCTTTAAGAATGCCGATGACCCGAAAGCGGCTGTCGCCGGCGCGTAGCCATTGGCCTAGGGCGGGTTTGGGGCCGAACAATTCTTTGCGCAATTTGCTGCCAATCACACAAACCGCCTGACTTTGTTCGAAGGGGAGTTGCGGCAGGGCCTTGCCCTGAGCAACCTCGAGCTGGCGAATATCAAAGAAGGCGCGGTTGCTACCCATAGTGAAGGCTTCACGGCTGAGCTGGCCGTGGGAGATTTCCATTTTGCCGGCGATGAGCGGTGCTACCGCCGACACATTGCCCAGCCGAGCGATGGCTTCGGCGTCGCGCAGGGTCAGATCCCGTGTCGCTTCGCCCGTTAAAGGGGGAATACCCCCCGTAGTTTCCTTCTTGCCCGGCAGCATAATTAATACATTTTTACCGAGCAGGTTGAATTCAGCGAGTACAAATTGCTTGCCACCTTCGCCGATGCCGGTGAGCAAATTAATGGCCATCACGCTAATAGCGATGGCAGCCAGCAACATGGCAGAGCGTAGGCGCTGGCGCTCGATGAGTTTCAGGTTGAAGGCGATAAGGTCGATGGCGCGCATGTTAATTCAGGAGCCGATGCTGGAAATGGTTTGGTTCGCGCTATCGCTGGCAATGCGGCCATCAATCATTTTCAGCTCGCGCCTGGCCCGGTCGCCAATGGCCTGGTCGTGGGTGACCACCAGCAGGGTAATGCCCTCGTCGTTGAGTTCCTCAAGTAGTTCGATTACCTCCCGGCCCGAGACTGAGTCGAGATTGCCGGTGGGCTCATCGGCGAGCAGTAACTCGGGCTTCATCACGATGGCGCGACCAATGGCGACGCGCTGACGCTGCCCCCCCGATAACTGGTTGGGTGCGTGGCTGGCGCGGTCGGTCAGTGCCAAACGGGTGATCACTTTATCGACTAATGGCCTGCGCTGTTTCGGGGCGATGCCGGCGAGAATTAGCGGTAACTCAATATTTTCCCGTGCCGTGAGTCGGGGTATTAAGTGGTAACTCTGGAAGACAAAGCCAATGTACTGGCGGCGCAAAGTGGCGAGGGCCTCTTCGTTGAGCTGGCTGGTAGCTGTTTGATTGAGCCAGTATTCGCCGGCACTGGGTTTATCCAGCAAGCCAAGCATGTTGAGCAGCGTGGATTTACCCGAGCCCGAAGGCCCCATCACCGACAGGTATTCGCCGCGCGCAATTTTCAGGTCGAGATGGTCGAGGGCATGAACGCATTGGTCACCAACCTGGAAACTGCGGCATAGTTGCTGGAGTTCAATCATGGCTTATTTCGATTCTGTTTTTCATTGATGCATGGGGAAAGGATATCTTTTACGCATGACCGCCGGAGGCATGGATGCCGACTTCGACGGCTGCATGGAGGCAGGAGGTAGGGCGATGCAGGATGCCAAAGCCGAGCGTACAAGGACGTATTTACAGCGAGTCATGCGTGAAGGGTATCCTTTTGCTCGGCGCCTAGTTATGGCGAAATTGGCTGAACCAACGCGCCATCGACAGCGCCTTCGGTATCGAGGGATAACAAGATGTCATCGCCCTTGCTGAGCCCCTCCATAACCTCCGTCGATGTCCAGTTACTAAGCCCGGGCTTAAATTGTTGGTAGCTGATTAATCCCGTCGCCGCGTCGTAGCGCAACACCCGGTTGCCATCAATCACCGTTTCGGTCGGAATGCGCAGGGCCTTGTCGCGCTGGCTGAGGATGATTTCAATATCGGCGCTATAGCCGATCAGCAGGGAAATTCCTTCGGGAATCGTGTCAAAAGCGACTTCAATATCGACAGTGCGGGCCTGCTTCTCAAACTCTTTCACATAGGGCGCAATACGACTGACACGGCCATTAAAAATTTGCCCGCGAAAAGCATCGAGGGTGATGCGAGCGGGCATGTTTAATTCGATAGCTGCGGCGTCGACTTCATCAATGGGGGCAGACACATAGAGACAATCGAGGGCAATTAAATCAACGGCGGGCGGCGTGGCAATGCCTGGCGGCGAGGGGGTGATGTATTCACCGACTTCGCCGTTGATTTCGGCGACCACCCCGGCAAAGGGTGCGCGCAGGCGGGTTTTTTCAAACAGAGCGCTTTGTAAGGCCAGTGTGGCCCGGGTCGTTTCAACCCCCGCACGGGCTTTCGCGCAGGCAAAAGACGACACGTCGGCACGGGTCTGTGCGGCGTCGAGTGCCTCCTCTGAGACCAGCTTTTTTGCGGCCAAACCCTGTTTGCGCTTTAGCTCACGGGCATCGAGGGCGGCGTTGTGGCAACTTTCTTTAACGCTTTCCTGGGCGACCGTGACGCGGGTCTTGGCTTCGGCAACACGGGCCTGTTGGTCTTCATTCCACAGCTGAATAAGTACCTGACCCTTTTCAACGCGGTCACCTTCGTCGACTAATAAGTCGGCAACCTGTCCGCCGATGGGCATCGACAGGCGCGAGCGTTGACAGGCTTTGATAGTGCCCGCGCGGGTATTGGCAACGGTGGCTTCAACGCGCCCCTGTTCGACTTTCGTCAACCTGACGGCAATGATCTCTTCACGATTGAGTTGCCAGTAAATGGCAGCCACGATAAAAATAGAGACAATGATGAGCAGAACTTTTTTCATTTTTTATAGTAATTGTTGCTGATCTTTTCAGACTATCACGCACGGGCTAAAGAGCAATTGTGCTTGATCAAGCTAATCGAAAGTGTCTTTTAAGCCATGCATCCAAAACGCAGTCTTTTAAATCAGGCCCCATCGGGAATGGCGAATAACAAGACCAGTAGCAAAATGCTGGCAATCAACAAAAACCCAGTACTTTGCAACCAGCGTTTGCGGCGGTAATTGACGGTCAGCGCGACAATGCATTGCAGCAGGTAATAAGCGGCGAAGGCCCGCGAGGCGATGGTGATAATTTCAAAGATATTGGCTGACCAGATTAGAACAATGGCCAGCGTTACAACAAATACATAACCCAGGCGCGGGCTTAAACGACGGCGGCTGAATTCCGATAAAAGACCGCCGGAACCCGCCGTGTCGGCAACGGCGGCGCTGAACTGACTCATCACTGCGGCGACGATCAGCATCACTGGCAAAATGGGCGATACCAGTGCCGACAGCGTGATAATGGCGGTTTCACTGCGCGGCTCGTGAAATCCGTTGAGCAGTGGCAATGAAAGGCCAATAAAGAGTAAATAAATAGCTGTCGAGAGTAGCTGGGCATATCGCATGGTGCGGATGCGGGTTTGTGCATCGTATTCAGCGCCCAAATAACGCGAGGTTTCGAAGCCTTGCACAATTAATAAAATGCCGGCCAGCAGGCGCATTGAATGGGGCCAGTCTTTTAATGGCGAATAGCTGATGTGGTTTTCGGGCTGAGTAAGCCAGTGGAAATCGAAGGCAATAAGGCCCAGTAATAACGCGGCAATAATCGCCAGTTTGATATTAACGGCGGACTCTTCCAGGTTTTCCAGCCCCTCTAGTCCGCGCCAAAGGCCTATCAGTGCGATGCTCACAAGTACGCCTGTCGTCAGCATATTGGCGTAAAAATCACTGTCGACTTCCATGGCGTGTAAAACAAAAGAGGCCAGCAAGCGCAGATAAAAGGCGACTGAAATAACATAGGCGACACTTAAAACCAATGCGGAAAGGCGTTCGATGTTGAGCAGGAAAGGGGGTGCCTGAACCTGGTTTAACAAGGGCTCAGCGTGACGGATATTAAAACGAATCACCTCGCCAATACCGTAGGCCAGCAACACGATGCCCGCCATGGCGAAAAAAGCCCAACCATTAACAGCGTGAGATAAAAGCGGCGCCGCGACTAAAAACCCACTACCAATAATCGATGCCAGCGGTGTTACGGTGGCCCGCCAATTGCGTGAAAGCCGGACCTTTGGGTGAAAGAGCAGTGCGCCAATAATGCAGGCGGCACCGAGTAGCAGGGCATTTTCAAACATGTGACAGGCCTGTAGAAAATGCAGAAGAAGTCGGTTTTACTGAAAGCTGAATGGGTGTTTCCTGGCAGGCTTGCAAGTCGTTGTTGGGTCGTGCAGTCATTCTATTGAGTGGCAGCACGACATTCCTTCGGAAAAAATAGGCCTAGAAAATGAGCTGATAGGCGTACGAGGCCATCAATAAAACTTGCACAAAGAAAAAGGTGGCGCGCACCCATACCACTAAAGCGGCGGTGGAAATCATATGGGCAAGGGACTGGCCAATACGGGCGTACAATACGTACATCACAGTATCTTCCATCACCGCGAATTGTCCCGAGAGTCCGGCCGCTGCAACCAGTGCGGCAAATATAGGCAGGTTTTCGACACAATTTAAGTGAGCGCGAGTGACGCGTTGACCAAAACCGGGCAGATCATCGCCAGTGGGTGAAAAGCCATTAATGGCTTTTTTGCCGGTGAAGAAATTCGCCATGCGTAAATTGGCGACGGTTAATAGCAGTAGGAGTGTCCAGCCAGCAAAGCCAGCAAGGGCAACAATGGCGGGGTTCATGGTTAGTACGTCGGGTGCATTCATTATTATCTCTGATTAGTTGGAGAGCAGCATGCTACTTGAACACCCACACCGGGTAAATCCCGAAACAAAATCGGCTGTGCATTGAACTAAAAACAGCAGTCGGGTCGCGAAAGCCCGTACCGCAATATCTTGTACATATTTTTCATGCCCAACTACCGCTTCAAGGTTGAAACTCATAGCAGGAATACAGTGGGGGAAATATAATGGGGCTAATTACCGATTGTTTTAGCCAGAATACATCAGCGCTTTCCGACAATCCTGTGTGATTAACCCTTCTGCTTAGTCGTTTAGATAAGGAATGTTATGCCCAACTTTAGTTATGACCTGGTTATTATTGGCGCTGGCCCAGCGGGTGAAGCCGCAGCGATGCGAGCCTCAAAGCGTGGTAATCGTGTTGCTGTTATTGAAAACAGAGGTGAAGTGGGTGGCTCGTGTGCGCATTTAGGTACCATCCCTTCCAAAGCACTCAGGCATTCGGTGCGCCATACCATTCGTTACAACTCTGACAGTATGTTTCGTGATGTGGGTGAGCCGCGCTGGTTTGCCTTCCCCGGGTTATTAAAACGCACCGAAAAAATCATCGAAAGCCAGGTCAAGCTGCGAACTTCTCTTTATGCGCGCAATCGCATCGATATTATCTTTGGTCAGGCGGCTTTTCGCGAAGATGGCTGTATTGAGGTGAAAACGCAACAGGGTTCCGCAGACTTAATTTTTTATAAGAAGTGTGTCATCGCAACGGGTTCAAACCCCTACCACCCTGACGAAGTCGATTTTGATCATGCGCGGGTTTATGACAGTGACACCATTCTGTCTATGGAGCACACGCCGCGGCGCATTCTGGTTTACGGGGGTGGCGTCATTGGTTGTGAATATGCCTCGATATTTGCCGGGCTGGGCTTGAAGGTCGACCTTGTCGATAGCAATCCTCGCTTACTTTCATTCCTGGATAGTGAAATTTCCGATGCCTTAAGTTATCACCTGCGAGATCAGCGGGTGGTGATTCATCAGAACGAAGAGTTTAAATCTCTGGAAACCTCCGATAAAAACATTATTTTACATTTGAAATCTGGTCGGCGTGTGCGAGCCGATGCCCTGCTCTGGTGTAATGGCCGCAGCGGTAATACCGTCGGACTGGGTCTCGATAAGGTTGATTTGACGACGAACCACCGAGGGCAGTTAGAGGTCAACGAGCACTACCAGACGGCAAATCCCGATATTTATGCCGCCGGTGATGTTATCGGTTGGCCGAGTTTGGCGAGTGCCGCGTATGATCAGGGTCGAGCGGCAGCGGCGGCCTTATTAGGGGAAGATAATTATTTTGTCGACGATGTGCCGACGGGTATTTACACCATTCCAGAGATCAGCTCGGTGGGTAAAACCGGCAAAGAGCTGTCGGATGAAAATATTCCCTACGAAATAGGCACGGCCAGTTTTGCCAATTTAGCCCGGGCACAAATTGCGCGGGAACCCGTGGGTATGTTGAAGATTTATTTTCACCGAGAAACCCTCGAGATTTTGGGCATCCATTGTTTCGGGTATCAGGCGGCAGAGATTATTCATATTGGCCAGGCGATAATGAAACAACCCGGGGCAGCCAATACGATTGAATATTTTGTCAGTACCACCTTTAATTACCCCACTATGGCCGAAGCTTATCGCATGGCGGCGCTCAATGGTTTGTATCGGCTGTAGTGCTAATGGGCTGATCGAAGTTTAGTGACTAACAAAACGAAAGAAGAGGATACCCTTTGCTCGTGACCGTCGGTGGCATGGATGCCGACACCGACGACTGCATGGCCAACAGTAGGCGCTTTGAGGCGATGCAGGAGGTAGAGCGCCAGGAGTAGGTGCTTTAGGCAACGCAGGACGCTAAAGCCGAGCGTACTGGGAAGTATTTACAGCGAGTCATGAGCAGAGGGTATCTTTTTCTCATGGCTCGGTAATAAGTGTCCATTAAAATAACAATTTAAAAGAGCGGATTACTATGTCCAGTCAGGATGAAATAGCCCTGTTCCCCCTGCAAATTATTTTGTATCCGACTATCGGCAGTCGCATGCAGATCTTTGAGCAGCGTTATTTGCGTTTGGTGAAAGAATCGATGGCCAATGAAAAACCCTTTGGCATTTTACCCATCGTTGAAGGCAAAGAGGTTGGCTCTACGCCGGAGGTTTTCCCCTGGGGCACGCTGGTGACAATCCGCGACTTTGAGCAATTGCCCAATGGTTTGCTCTCCATTGCGGTGCAGGGCGAGCAACGTATTCATATTGGCACGACCCGCGTTGAAGACGACGGGCTGATGTTTGCCGATGCTGAGATTTTTGATGCGGATGGTGATGAGCCCATCGGTTTTGCTGAAGATGACTTGGTCGATATGCTTGAAAGTCTGGCCAAACATATGGGTGTTGATAAGTCGGTGTTTTTGGCGGACTTGACCAAAGCGACCCTGGTTTGGCGTTTGGCGGGAGTACTGCCGGTTGATCCAGAGCGAAAGCGTTCACTGCTGGCGATGGCGACGGTCGATGAGCGACTGCTGGAAATTAAAAAGTGGGTGATTGAGTTGCGGATGCGCGGGGCTAAAACGTCGTCTTAAGTGGTGCGGGAAGCGAGTAAAAAACCAGGGGGCTTTTTACTCGCGTTGTTTATTCTCCTTATGTTTCCTCGTCAGCCGGTCGACCCTTGAGCATACGCAGGGGGTTATAGGTCAGCACAATTTCGTCGTTCTGATTAATCACCTTATTAAAGGTGCGCACCAGGCCGCGATTGCCCTTGCTGGTTTCGCGCACTTCAATAACTTCCAGTTCGACGTGAATAGTATCGCCCGCTAAACAGGGGCGCTTCATATCCAGCTCCATATTGAGAAAGGCCATACCGGTGCCCTGCATAGTGGGTAACAGCAGACCTTCGGCAAAGCTGTAAACCAGAGCGCCGGGCGCGAAGGGCTCTTTAATCACCGACTTTTCACGCAGAAATTCACGGTCGCTAAACACCACTTCGTGCAGGCCGATAAGGTTAACGAAAGCACATATATCGGCTTCCAGTACCGTCCTGCCCCAGGTTTTGTATTCATCGCCAACTTGTAAGTCTTGCCAGTAAAAGCCTTGGCCGAGTTGTTTCATGTTTATCCCCTTTTTAAGACATGATTAATTTTATGAGACATTACTAATTTTAAAGTGGCGTCGATAGTGCAGAAAAATCGTTGCAGCTGCAAACCGTGCCGTGCAAATAGGCCGCGATAGATAGGCCTTTGTCTATCGCGGTGAGCATAGGCCTCGCGCTATAATGCGCGCCATGATGCGCTCGCCCTGTAAACAGCCTGTTAGGGAATGCGCGTAGAAAAACAGCACAGAGAATTTGAATGGATATTAAAGCGTATATGCAAGCCCTGGGCGTTAGCGCCCGCGCCGCCGGTCGGGTGATGGCGCGCTCCGATAGTGGTGTGAAAAACCGGGCCTTACTGGCGATTGCTGAGGCTCTCGATGCCGACCGCGCGCTGCTGATCGAAGCCAATGTGAAAGATATGGACAATGGCCGTAATAATGATCTCGAAGCGGCACTGCTTGATCGACTCGAACTAACATCTGAACGCATTGATGGGATGATAGAAGGCTTGCGTCAGGTCGCCGCCTTGCCCGACCCCATCGGTGAAGTCACCGCGATGAACTATCGCCCGAGCGGTATTCAGGTGGGCAAAATGCGCGTGCCACTGGGAGTGATTGGCATTATTTATGAGTCTCGCCCCAATGTGACGGTCGAGGCGGCGAGCCTGTGTTTGAAGTCGGGCAATGCAACTATTCTACGCGGCGGCAGTGAAGCCATTCACTCGAATCAGGCGATTGCGCTCTGTATTTGCAAAGGTTTAGCGGCGGAAGGTCTGCCCGATACTGCAGTGCAGGTGGTAGAAACCACCGATCGCAGCGCGGTGGGTGAATTAGTCACTCTGTCGAGTTACGTCGATGTGATTGTACCTCGGGGCGGTAAAGGCCTGATTGAGCGCATCAGCCGCGAGGCAACCATTCCCGTTATTAAGCATTTAGACGGCGTTTGTCACGTGTATATCGATGACAAAGCCGATTTCGAAAAAGCCTTTAATATTGCCTTCAATGCTAAAACTCACCGCTACGGTGTGTGTAATGCCATGGAAACCTTGCTGGTTGCCGAGGGCGTGGCGGAGGCGATTTTGCCCCGCCTGGCAGCAGCCTACGCTGAGGAAGGTGTCGAGATGCGTGCCTGTGAGCGGGGGCGGGAAATTATCGCCGCATCAAAACAGGCCTGCTCCACGGCGACCGAAGAAGACTGGCAAGCGGAGTATCTGGCACCGATTTTGGCGATTCGCGTGGTGGCCGATATGGATGCCGCGATGGATCATATCGAGACGTATAGTTCACGACACACTGAAGCTATTGTCACCGAAGATTACACCCGGGGGCGGCGCTTTTTGAATGAGGTCGATTCCAGCTCGGTGATGATTAATGCCTCCACCCGCTTTGCCGATGGTTTTGAATATGGCCTCGGGGCGGAGATTGGTATTTCCACTGACAAGATTCACGCCCGTGGCCCGGTGGGCCTTGAGGGTTTGACCAGCCAGAAATATATTGTGCTGGGCGATGGACACATTCGTGATTAGAGAAGGCGTGACTAATACCTCTGTGAATAAAGCAGCCACGAATAGCCGTCACTCGGAAATAACGAGACGTTGAAAGCCGTCGGTATTTTTGGCGGCACTTTCGACCCGGTACATATCGGTCATTTGCGCACCGCTGTTGAATTGCGCGAGCACCTTGGCCTTGATGAGCTGCGCTTGATGCCCTCCGCTCGGCCACCCCACCGTGAACAGCCGGGTGTCAGTGCCGAGCATCGTCTCGCCATGTTGCGCCTGGCGATTGCTAGTGAGCTGCCCTTTGATGGCTTGCTCGCCGATGATCGAGAACTGCGCCGCGAAGGACTGTCCTATACTGTTGAAACGCTGGCGCAACTGCGTGGCGAGCAGGGCGATGATGTCGCCCTTTGCCTTTGCATCGGCATGGATTCGCTGGTTAATTTACACACCTGGCAGCGCTGGCAAGAGTTGAGTGATTATGCACATATTGTCGTTGCTGCCCGGCCCGGTTGGCACTTGCCCGAGACGGGGCCAGTGGCGGAATGGCTGGCGGGGCGCTGTACAAACGATCCACAATTGTTGTCGCAATCACTGAGTGGCTGCGTTTTGGTTGAGTCCATGACGTTGCTGCCGGTATCGGCAACACAAATTCGCGAGGACCTCGCCGCCGGTAGTTCGGTGCGCTATCTGGTACCCGATGCGGTTATTCAATATATCCACCAACACGGCTTATATAAGCAGGAAAGTTCATGAGTAATGATATTTACAAGATTGTTATTGCAGCGCTGGAAGACATTAAAGGTCAGGATCTCGTCACCATTGATGTGCGGGAGCTCAGCGACATTACCGACACCATGATTGTCGTCAGCGGCACCAGCAATCGTCAGGTTAAAGCGCTGGCGCAAAATACCGTTGAAGAGGGCAAAAAAGCTGGCTTTCAACCCATCGGCGTCGAAGGCATGGACGAGGGCGAATGGGTGCTGGTCGACTTCGGCGACGTCATCGTTCATGTGATGCAGCCAACGACACGGGCTTTTTATGAGTTGGAAAAACTCTGGTCAATGCGCCCCAGTTCGGTAGAGAGAGCCAATGAGATCGATGTTGACGTCGATAATAATGATTAATTATTTTCGGCCGCTAGCCCCGGGTATCGCCGCTTGAGACTGCGCATTATTGCCGTGGGCAGTAAAATGCCGGGCTGGGTGCAAAGTGGCTATACCGAGTACGCCAAGCGCTTGCCGAATGAACTGCATCTTGAGCTGGTTGAAATTCCCCTCGCGGCGCGACGCAAAAATGAAGCGCCGGATCGCGCCATCGCCAGTGAAGGCGAGGCCATGCTGAAAGCGATTGGCCAGGGTGATCGAGTGATCGCGCTGGAAGTGAAAGGCAAGCCCTGGGGCACAGATCAGCTGGCGCGTAATTTGTTCGACTGGCAGGGCAGTGGTGATAATTTTAGCTTGCTGATTGGCGGCCCCGATGGACTGGCGCAGTCCTGCATCGCGCGGGCGAATATCAGTTGGTCGTTATCGGCCCTGACCTTGCCTCATCCGCTGGTGCGCATTATTTTGATAGAACAGCTCTACCGGGCCTGGTCGATTAATGCCGGGCACCCCTATCACAGGTAAAGAGCCATCGTTAGAGAAGCATCGGTAAAGAGTTACCGTTAAAGAATCACTATTAAAAAGTAATAAGAAGAAACTTTGTGGCCGGGAGCGTACTTAGCTAAAAATGGCAGATTTCAGTACCCTGAAAAACCCCCAGTGGGAGTCTCGACTCTATGTCGCGCGCGCCAGTTTTACGCTGTTGGTGGTACTTTTGTTGCTGGGTATTTTACTGTGGCGCTACCACGATTTACAGATTAACCGGCACCAGGATTTTGCCACTCTGGCTGACAATAATCGCATTCACGTGCGCGCTCTGCCGCCAGCGCGGGGTTTGATTTACGATCGTAACGGTGTGCTACTGGCTGATAACCGCCCTGGCTTTACCTTGTCCATTGTTGTTGAGCGTGCGAAAAATATTGAACAATTACTCAGTGATGTCGGTGAGCTGCTGACGTTTAAAGAGACTGAGTTGGCGCGCTTTGAAAAACTGGTCAAGCGCCGCCGTCCTTACGAATCAGTGCCTTTACGTTTTAATCTCAGTGAAAGCGAGCAAGCTTTGATTGCCGTTAATGAGCATCGTCTGTCCGGGGTTGAGGTTTCTGCGCAGCTAATTCGTGAATACCCTTTGGCGCATGAGCTTGCCCACGTGGTCGGCTACACCGGGCGCATTAATGAGCGGGAGTTGAAGCGCTTTGACCCAAAGCGTTACAAGGGTTCGCACATGACCGGTAAAACCGGGCTGGAAAAGTTCTACGAAAATCAGTTGCTTGGCGAGGTCGGCTACGAGCATGTCGAAACCAATGCGCGGGGTCGGGTGATGCGGGTGCTGGAGCGTATTGATCCAGTGCCGGGGGCAGACTTGCATTTGTTTCTCGACAGCCGTTTGCAGAAAGTGGCAATTGAAGCCCTGGGTGAGGAGCGCGGTGCGGTGGTCGCCATCGATACGGTAACCGGCGGCGTACTCGTCCTGGCCAGTATGCCGTCGTTTGATCCCAACCCCTTTGTTACCGGTATTTCCACGAAAGCCTATAAAGCCTTAACGGGGTCGCCCGCCCAGCCTTTGTTTGATCGTGCTTTGAGGGGGCAGTACCCCCCAGGTTCTACGGTTAAGCCGGTGTTTGGTTTGGCTGCCCTCGACTCGGGTACGGTGAGCATGGGGTATCGCATTTACGATCCTGGCTTCTACCAGCTGGCAGGTGAAAAACGTAAATACCGTGACTGGAAGCGCAGCGGTCACGGTAGCAAGATTAGTCTTTACGATGCCATCGTGCAGTCCTGTGATGTGTATTTTTACGATGTTGGTTTTCGCACGGGTATTGATGTGCTCCACGATTATGGTGCGCGTTTTGGCTATGGCGACAAAACGGGCATCGACCTGCCCGCAGAGGCGCGGGGCATTATGCCTTCGCGAGACTGGAAGCAGGGTGCTCGCGGTCGGGTTTGGTATCCGGGTGACACCGTGAATGTCAGTATTGGTCAGGGCTTTATGCTGGCGACACCGCTACAGATGGCCGTGGCTGTTAGTCGTTTGGCAACGCGGGGCGAGGTGCGTGAGCCAAAAATGGTGAGCGCGGTTGGACAGCAATTGACACCTGTGGTGTCCGATCCTGCAATCATTAATATTCCTACGCGCTATTGGGATCTGGTGCTCGATGCTATGTCCGGGGTAGTCAGGGACTTGCGGGGCACGGCACGCCGAGCTATTGGTAAAATTGACTACACCATGGCAGGTAAAACAGGCACCGCACAGGTGGTCGGTATTAAACAGGATGAAAAATACGATGCTAGCAAGCTCGCCAAGTTACAGCTTGATCACGCGCTGTTTATCGCTTTTGCCCCGGTTGAAAACCCGCGTATCGCGGTGGCGGTGATTGTTGAGAATGGCGAGCATGGCAGTTCGACGGCAGCGCCGGTCGCCCGCGATGTGATTAATGCCTACTTCAAATATTATCCCCAGGCGGATGAAACAGCTCAGCGCGAGGCCTTGCAAAGTAAAGCCGTGCTGAGTCCTCTTGAGAGTAATAATGAGTCAGGGTGATTTTGAACGTAGTCTAAAGGAGCACGGCTCCAGCGTTTACGGTGAACATAAGCGTTGGTTCGCTCTGCGTGTTGACCTGCCATTATTACTCCTCTTATTGGTGTTAATGGCGATCGGTATTTCAGTGTTGTATAGCGCCAGTGGTCAGGAGCTTAGCTACGTTAAACGCCAGAGCGTGTTTATGGGTATTGGGCTTTTTGTGATGATAGCAGTGGCACAGTTCGATACTCGGTTTATGCAGCGCTGGGCTTTTGTTATCTATATAGGCGGAGTGGGTCTGCTGATTGCGGTGATTTTTATTGGTGTCGGAGCCAAGGGCGCGCAGCGTTGGCTGGATCTCGGTTTCTTTCGCTTTCAGCCCTCGGAAGTATTGAAGGTCGGCGTGCCCTTAATGCTATCCAGCTATTTGGGTCAACGTGTGCTGCCTCCACGCTTTAAGCATATCCTCGTGGCTTTGTTATTGATTGGCACCCCGGCCATTTTGGTGGGCATACAGCCTGATTTAGGCACCGCGCTGCTGATTTTTGCCGCCGGGTTTTTTGTGCTTTTTCTCGCGGGGCTGGGCAAAGCATATTTACTTGGTACCTTGTTTGTTGCCTTCAGTGTGGCACCCGTGTTCTGGTTTTATTTACTGCGGGATTATCAGAAAACCCGTATTTTGACCCTGCTCGATCCCCAGTCAGATAAGTTGGGCGCGGGCTGGAATATTATTCAATCGACCACCGCTATTGGTGCCGGTGGTAGTTCCGGCAAAGGCTGGATGCAGGGCACCCAATCGCAGCTCGATTTTTTGCCCGAGAGCCACACAGACTTTATTATTGCGGTGCTGTCGGAAGAGTTTGGTTTTACCGGGGTTCTTTGTTTATTGCTGGTGTATGTACTCATTATATTTCGCGGCATGATGATCAGCATTAACGCCCAAAGTATGTTTAGTCGTTTGCTCGCGGGTAGCATCACACTGACATTTTTTGTCTATATATTTGTCAATATGGGGATGGTTTCTGGCATTCTGCCAGTGGTAGGTGTGCCCCTGCCGATGGTGAGTTACGGTGGCACGTCGATTGTGACCCTGATGCTGGGGTTTGGTATGCTGATGGCAGTCAGTAGGGAGAAAAAACGGATGGGTGAACAGCTGTGAAAATAAGGGTAAAAACCGGACTTGTTAGTTTATTAATTGCTTTGTTGGCGAGCGCTGGGCTGGCAAGGGCCGAGTCTGAAAGGAGCTATTCAGGTAATGCCGGGGCGCAAGCCTTCATCGAACGCATGGTTGCCGAGCACGATTTCGATCGTACTGAGCTACGAGCGCTATTTGCCGGTGCGCACTACAAGCAGTCGATTATTGACGCCATGACCCGCCCCGCAGAAAAGGTCAAATTGTGGAAAGACTATCGCAAGATTTTTGTTACTGAAAAGCGTTTGCGTCAGGGCTTGCAGTTTTGGCGTGAACAGCGGCCGTGGCTGGAAAAAATGCAGGCCGAGTTTGGTGTGCCCATCGAGTACGTGGTGGCCATCATCGGTGTTGAAACGTATTACGGCAGAATCACAGGCAATTATCGCGTCGTCGATGCCCTATCAACCTTGGCCTTTGACTATCCGGCGCGCAGTCCTTTTTTCACCAAAGAACTAGAGCATTTTTTACTGCTGGCTAAAGAACAAAAGCTCGATCCTGCGATCTTGAAAGGTTCTTACGCAGGGGCGATGGGTTACGGCCAGTTTATGCCCTCCAGCTACCGTGCTTACGCGGTTGATTACAACAATGATGGCGTGGCCGATATCTGGGCCGACCCTGCCGATGCCATTGGCAGTGTCGCTAACTATTTTGTACGCCACGGCTGGCAGCGTGATGAAGGGGTGGTGGTACGGGCGAGAATTAACGCCGATTACAACGCTGAGCTGGTTAATAAATTGATGAAACCGAAACTGAGTCTTGTTCAGTTGGCCGAACAGGGTTTTAGCCCGGTGCCGGAAATGAGCCCGGAGGTGAAGGCGATTCCCCTGCGTCTGCAGGGGCAGGCCGGTGTGGAATTCTGGCTCGGCCTGCAAAACTATTACACCATTACCCGCTACAACCACAGCTTTCGCTACGCCATGGCAGTAACGCAATTGGCTGAACAAATTGCCGAGGAGATGGCTAAGGGTGACTGAGGTCTTTGACTCTGCAAGGGCTGGTAGGACTCGCCTGGGCTTGTCGCGCCGGGTATGTTTTGCGGCGCTGATGACGGGCTCGTTACTACTCCTTAGTTTGAGTGGTTGCCAGAGCGGTGATTCTTTTGCCCGCTTAAAAGACAGTGGCCCGAGTCATGAAGTGGATGTCAGTCAGTTGGCAAATGCGGTGCCGAGAGTCGACCCCATTACAATCGCTGGCAATAAAAATCCCTACACCGTGAATGGCGTGACTTATCAATTAATGCCTTCTGCAAAAGGTTATAGTGAAGAAGGTGAAGCCTCCTGGTACGGCAATAAGTTTCATGGGCGCAAAACCTCCAACGGTGAAACCTACAGTATGTACGGCATGACGGCCGCCCATAAAACCTTGCCTATTCCCGCCTACGTTCGCGTCACAAATATAGCCAATGGGCGACAAATTATTGTGCGTGTTAATGATCGAGGCCCCTTCCATGGCGGGCGTATTATTGACCTGTCCTACGCCGGCGCAAAAAAGCTCGGTTATGCCAATACGGGTACGGCGCGAGTCAGGGTGGAGGCAATAGATCCGGCCAACTTTCAGCCCAACAGCGTGTCACTGCCGCGTGTGAGTGCGCAGGTCAATAAGCCGGAAAAGATTCAGCCTTTACTTGTCGATGCTAAAAAGCCGTCTGCCCAGCCTTTCTTGCAAGTGGGTGTCTACAGCTCAATGAGTTCTGCAAGGCAGCTGCAAGCGCAGCTCTCGTCAATAACAACGTTCCCGGTTTCTGTGCGTCGTTTTGGTGAAGTAACATCCCCCGTTTTTAAAGTCTGGATTGGCCCCATTGTTGATCAATCTCAGTTAGTGGCATTGCGTGAGCGCCTGGTAGAGCAGGGCCGATATAAACCTTTTGTGATTAATGCTGTCCGAGACATTTAGTTGTTTGTTTAATCACTCTTGCTAGCGAAGTGGCGTGTTGCCCCATGTTATTATGATTTGAATCCAAGTAATGCCCACTTTATAAAGGCTGTGATTGGCCAAACATCCCTTTAAATTCGGCTGCACAACAGCCAAAACTAGTTTGAAACTAAGGTTTAAAATTATGTTGAGAGTTCTTTCTGCTCTGCTCATTTCGATGTGCTTTATCGTCACGAGTGCGCAGGCTCAGACGTTAATTCCCGCAGCGCCGCAATTAGCAGCCAAGTCGTGGATATTAATTGATGCCAATACCGGGCGAGTGCTGGTTGAGGAAAATGCCGATTTACCCTTGCCGCCAGCCAGCCTGACTAAAATGATGAGCACTTATGTCGTGGCGGGCGAGATGGCCAGCGGCAAGTTTACTCACGCTGACAAAGTCCCCATTAGTGTCACCGCCTGGAAAATGGGTGGCTCGAAAATGTTCGTGCGCGAAGGTACGGAAGTGCTTCTCGGCGACTTACTAAAAGGCATTATTATTCAGTCGGGCAATGACGCCACCGTGGCGCTGGCAGAGCATTTAGCCGGTAGTGAAAGTGCCTTTGCCGATGTAATGAATCAACAAGCCGTGTTACTGGGTATGAACAGTAGTTACTTCGTGAATGCTACCGGTTGGCCCGCGGAGGGACATGTCACCACGGCCCGCGATTTGTCCCTGTTAGCGCAAGCGATCATTCTCGAACACCCTGAACACTATGCCCTGTATTCTGAAAAATATTACGAATACAACGGTATTAAACAGCCTAATCGAAATCGCCTGTTATGGCGTGATAAGTCTGTCGATGGTATGAAAACGGGCCACACCGAAGAGGCGGGTTATTGCCTGGTGGCTTCTGCCGAACGCAATGGCATGCGTTTGATCTCGGTGGTGATGGGTACGCGCAGCGAAGAGGCTCGCGCTCAGGAGTCACAAAAATTACTCACCTACGGTTTCCGTTACTACGAAACTGACAAAGTTTTTAGCGCTGGTGATGTGCTGCAGGCGGATAATCGCGTCTGGTTTGGCGAAGAAGACAGTGTTGATCTTGTGCTGGCCGACGATGTATTTCTCACCTTCCCCCGCGGTGCCAGAGCTCAGCTAGAAAGTAATATTCATGTCGATGCCACCCTCGAAGCACCACTAACGCAGCAGCAGGAGCTGGGCCGTTTGGTGGTGACTTATAAAGGCGAAGTGTTGGCAGATAAAAAATTGGTAGCCTCTCAGCCTATCGCCGAGGCCGGGTTTTTCTCAAGACTGTGGGACAGGCTAGTGCAGTTTGTGATGAGCCTGTTATGAGTTCGTACTGTGTGAAATCAAGTACATGAGATCGTTATGACTGAACCTGAAATGCCGAGAATTGAATTCCCCTGTGATTATCCGATTAAGGTGATGGGTGAAACTTGTGAAGAATTTCGCGAGCATGTGTTCAGTGTTATGGAGCGACACGCACCGGGTTTTGATCAGACCAAGGTGAGTATTCGGGATAGTCGCAAGTCGACCTTTCAGGCGGTGACGGTGATTATTACCGCCACCGGAAAGCCTCAGTTAGAGGCTATCTTTATCGATCTTAAAACGAGCACTCGAGTGCGGATGGTGTTGTAAATATGGTGGTGAATGAGGGTTATGCCAGCCTTCCTGAAATGACCGTCGCTGTCTGCCAGCTGGGACTACAGCCCTATGAACGGGTTTTTGCAGCAATGAAAGACTACACCGAATCGCGTACTGAAAATTCCCCCGATCAACTTTGGGTCGTTCAGCATCCCCCGGTCTTTACCCAGGGACAGGCAGGTAAGGCCGAACATTTATTGATGCCCGGTGATATTCCCGTGCTGAAAGTTGACCGCGGTGGTCAGGTGACTTACCACGGGCCAGGGCAGCTGGTGATTTATACGTTGATCGATTTAAAGCGAGCGGGTCTTAATGTACGCGAACTGGTTTGCGCCATTGAATTGAGTTTAAAATCTCTGTTGGCGAACTATGATGTTAAGGCTGAAACGCGGGATAAAGCGCCGGGTGTTTATGTCGGCGCAGACAAGATTGCCTCACTGGGTTTGCGTATTCGACGCGGGCGTAGCTATCACGGTTTGGCATTAAATATTGATGTCGACCTGGAACCCTTTCAGCGCATTAACCCCTGTGGTTATCAGGGTTTGCAAATGACACGGCTTAAAGATTTATTGTCGAGCAGTGATATGCCGACATGGCAGGTTTTAGAAAAACAATTAGTTGATGAGTTGGTACAGCGCTTTAGCGCGAAGCGGGATAAACAAGCCCATTGGCAGTATCTGGATTGGCAGTACGCGTTGATTAATTAATATTAATAGGCAATTTTAGGCGAGATTAATGGACGGCAATTCCAGCAGTGATTCACCGGGAAGCTCAGATGAGCGCCAGCCGGTAAAACGTACCCAACGATTGCGTCAGGGTGAAAAGTTACGCAGTGCCGACAAGGTTGAGCGCATCCCGGTAAAGGTCATTCCTACTGAAACGTTTCAACGTAAACCGCCATGGTTGAAAATTCGCCTCTCGAGTTCACCCGATGTGGCGCGTATTAAAAAAATTCTGCGCAAAAATAAACTTTCCACGGTTTGTGAAGAAGCGGCCTGCCCAAATCTCAGTGAGTGCTTCAGCGGCGGCACTGCGACCTTTATGATTATGGGCGACATTTGCACCCGCCGCTGTCCCTTTTGTGACGTTGGCCACGGCAAGCCGAACCCTCTCGATGTTGAAGAACCCGCTCATCTGGCCCAGGCCATTGCCGAAATGCAGCTTAAATACGTGGTGATTACGTCTGTCGATAGAGACGACCTGCGCGATGGTGGTGCCCAGCATTTTGCCGATTGTATACGCGAGTCCCGGGCGCACAATCCAGTCTTAGAAATTGAAGTGCTGGTGCCGGACTTTCGCGGTCGCATGGAACCGGCCCTCGATATTCTCAGCGCCACCCCGCCCGATGTGTTTAATCACAATATAGAAACCGTACCCCGCCTTTATCGACAGTCTCGACCAGGAGCTAATTACGCCTGGTCATTGAAATTATTACAGCAATATAAAGCGCGTAATCCAGCGGTGCCGACCAAGTCGGGCTTAATGGTGGGCCTGGGTGAAACAAAAGAAGAGCTGCTCGCGACACTTGATGATTTGCGCGCCCATGACGTTGAAATGCTGACAGTAGGGCAGTATTTACAGCCTTCGAAAAACCATTTGCCGGTCGATCGTTTTGTGCACCCCGACGAATTTGAAGAATATCGAGATTACGCTGAATCCATCGGTTTTATACACATTGCCTCTGGCCCACTGGTGCGCTCCTCGTACCATGCGGATAAACAGGCGCACGGAGAGAAAGTAAAGTAATGAGCACTGAAATAGAAACAGAAACAGAAATTGAAGCTGCCGTTTTTCGTCGTTTATTAAAGCATTTGGATGAGCACAAAGAAGTGCAAAATATCGAGTTAATGAATCTTGCCTCTTTCTGTCGCAATTGTTTGTCGAAATGGTATGTTGCTGAAGCGGAGGAGCGCGGAGAAAGCGTTGACTATGAAGCGGCCCGTACGAATGTTTACGGCATGCCCTATAGTGAATGGAAAGATAAATACCAAACGCCGGCCACGCCTGAGCAGATGGAGAAGTTTAATGCTAAGCAGGGTGCGAGTTAGGCTCAGGTTTTGTCTGTCTTAACGGCGCGTTATTAAATTAAGGTTCTTAAGTTGAAATTAATATCCGTGCGATTTTTAAAAGCACAGTGTTTTGTCTTGTTAGCTGCACTGGCTTTATTAGTGACAGGTTGTGCTTCTGCGCCAGAAAAAATCGATAATATTTGCGATATATTTACTGAAAAGCGTAGCTGGTATAAAGCGGCCAGGTCTTCCAGTAAACGCTGGGGTGGGCCGGTCACGGTGCCGATGGCAATTATGTATCAGGAGTCAAAATTTCAGCACGATGCCAGGCCACCTATGCGCTATTTTTTATGGATTATTCCTTACGGAAGAGCGAGTTCGGCCTATGGTTATGCGCAGGTTAAGACAGGTACCTGGGGCGATTACCAAAAAGATGCGGGCTCAATGTTTAGCGACAGGGATGATTTTGATGATGCTGTCGATTTTGTATTTTGGTACATGGATAAAAGCCAGAAGCGCAACGGTGTTTCCAAGTGGGATGCCTATAATCAATATCTAAATTACCACGAAGGTCACGGCGGGTACGCCCGTGGCTCTTATAAAAATAAAGCCTGGTTAAAAGGTGTTGCTCGAAAAGTGGAGCGGCGCTCAAAAACCTATAGCGCTCAGTACAGCCAGTGTAAAAAACGCCTTGAGGGCGGATGGCTGCGTCGCCTGTTTTCCTGATCGACTCAGTTGCGATTTAATCAGAGAGTTGATCGGCCACAATTAAGGGCTGATTCCCTGAATGAAAGGTCGATATTTTTTGTTATGGTGAAGTCCATGCGATAACAAGGCTTTCATTCAAGGAAAGATATGTCTATTAATAATAATGCCGTAGCGCCATTAAAAGCAGAAGATTTCCCCCGCTGTTGCGATGCTGATCAGTTCGGTTTTAAAACGACTAGCGAACTAGAGCCCCTAACAGAAATTATTGGTCAGGACAGGGCCTTAGAGGCTATTCGCTTTGGCGTGGGTATGAAGAATGAGGGCTATAACCTCTTTGTACTCGGCCCCCCGGGCACCGGTAAATTTACCGCCATTAATCATTATCTACAGGGTATTGCCAGCAAGGGCGCGGTTCCATCCGACTGGTGTTACGTCAATAATTTCGAAGATGCCACTAAGCCGACTTTACTGGAATTACCACCCGGCCGGGGTAATGTTTTGCGCAACGATATGCGCCGCCTGATTGAAGACCTTCAGGATGCCATCCCCACGGCTTTTGATAGCGATGAATACAAAGCACGTGCGCAGCAGATAGAGGCGGAGCTGCAAAAACACCAGGAGGCAGCCTTCCGGGGTTTGCATGCCCAGGCTCATGAAAAAAGCATTAAGGTTTACCAGGCGCCGGGGGAGTTCTCATTCATTCCCATCATCAATGATGAAGAGCTGACACCTGAGGTTTTTGAAAAACTTGATAAAGACGAGCAGGACCGCATTGAAAAAGATATCGCGGGTCTACGTGCAGAATTACGCAACATTGCTACCAAGCAAATTCCCGCCTGGCGTAAAGAGGCCGGCGAGCGCTTCCGAAAACTCAATAACGAGGTCACCATGGAGGCCGTGGGTCTTTATATGGAGGCCTTGAGCGCCAAATACGCCGACCTGCCGCAAGTACTCGACTACCTCAGCGATGTGCAGGCAGACATCATCGCTAATGCCGTGGCTTTCCGTCCCGACAGTGGTCAGCAGCAGCAAATGATGATGTTTAATACTCAGGATACCCTCAATCGTTATCAGGTTAACCTGATGCTCGACCAAGCCCGGACGCAGGGTGTGCCGGTAGTTTTTGAAGAGCACCCAAGTTATGGCAACCTCCTGGGTCGTGTTGAGAATAAAGCCTTTATGGGTGCGTTGACGACCGATTTTACGCTGGTGAAACCGGGTGCATTGCATAAAGCCAATGGCGGCTATTTGATCCTTGAAGCGCGAAAACTACTAATGCAGCCCTATGCCTGGGAAGGGCTGAAGCAGGCGCTGTACTCCCGTGAGTTACGCATCGAATCCCTGGAGCAAGTGCTCAGTATTGGTAGCACAGTATCCCTTGAGCCGGAACCCATCCCCCTCGATTTGAAAGTCGTACTACTCGGCGACCGCATGCTCTACTACATGCTGCACGCCTACGACCCGGACTTTGCGGAGTTATTTAAAGTCCCGGCAGATTTTGAAGCGGGTCTCGAGCGCAATCCAGAAAACGACATGCTCTATGCCCGAATGATTGCGACTATGGTTGGCGATAAAGACTTACTGCCCTTTGACTGCAGTGCCGTTGCGGCGGTTATTCAGCAAAGCATGCGTCTGGTGAATGACTCAAAGAAGCTCTCTACCCATATGCGCAGTATTGCCGATATGCTCGGTGAAGCGAGTTATTGGGCCAGCGAGGCCGGACGGAAAGTGGCGAGCGAAGAAGATGTACGTAAGGTTATCGAGACCCAAACCAATCGTGTCGACCGGGTGCGCGATCAGGTGCACGAAGGTATTTTGCGGGAGCAAATAATGATCGCCACCGAGGGCGAAGTGGTGGGTCAGGTCAACGGCCTTTCGGTTTTACAAATGGGTAATTTCAGTTTTGGCCAGCCATCGCGCATTACTGCCACTACCCGCCTGGGTGACGGTAAGCTTATCGATATTGCCCGTGAAGCCGATATGGGCGGCCCCACTCACACCAAAGGCGTGTTTATATTGAGTAGCTTTTTGGGTGCTCGCTACGGGCAAAAAGCGCCTTTATCACTCACTGCCAGTCTCGCCTTTGAACAAAACTACGGCGGTGTTGATGGGGATAGCGCCTCGCTGGCCGAGTTGAGTGTGCTTTTATCATCGCTCAGCAATGCACCCATCAAGCAGTGCTTTGCCATCACCGGCTCGATGAATCAACGGGGTCAGGCGCAAGTGATCGGTGGTGTGAATGAAAAAATTGAAGGCTTCTTTGATATTTGCAAAGCCCGTGGCCTGAGCGGTGAGCAAGGCGTATTAATCCCCCATAACAACGTCGACAATTTATTACTACGCCACGACGTTAAAGACGCTATCGAAGCTGGGCAATTTAATATCTATCCCATCAGTCATATTGATGAGGCCATTCACTTGCTGACCGGTATCTCCGCGGGGGAACCCGATGCCGACGGCAATTATCCAGCGGAGACAATTAATGGCAAGGTGCAAGCGAGGTTGCAGGCGTTTGCAGAATTGCGCAGGAGTTTTGGGCGCGCTGAAAAAGAGGAAGACAGCTCTACTGTTAAGGATTAATGCGAGGTGGGTACGGGCATCCTGTTGTGGAACATTCTAAAAACAGACGAAAATAGGGTGTGCATTTACAGTAATAAACCTTCATTAATAGGATTATAAACAGTCGCCGCATCCATTAACGAGCGGGCTGTCAGCGCGGGTACGCCATAAACTTCTGCTCTAAGGGCGTATTTGTCGCGTATTTTTTTAAGCAGTAAATCAAAGTCGCCATCGCCGGACAATAAAATAACTGTATCGACATCTTTTGCAGTTTCTAGCACATCAATAGTAATGCCAACATCCCAGTCGCCTTTGGCGGAGCCATCGCTGCGTTGAATATAGGGTTTGAGTTTTACACTAAAGCCAATATGTTTCAGGGCATCGTGAAACTTGATTTGCTTGTCATCGCTGCGCTGGGTGGCATAGGCCGTGGCGGCAATGATGTCGCCCTGGGCGCTGACCTGTTGCCATAATTTGCGATAGTTAAACTGGCGGCCATAGGCATCGCGGGTGGTGTAATAAATATTTTGTACGTCGACAAAAAGGGCAATTTTTTTCATGGCTTGTTATGTCGTTGGGTACTCAATGCTGGGGAAAGATCACGGGCAATAAAAAAGACCTGTATGCGATGGCATAGCAGGTCTTTATTTTGTAGCGCAGGCTTATTCGCTGCGGGCAGTGACTTCCAGTAGGTGGTAGCCGAATTGGGTTTTTACCGGGCCTTGCACGGTGTTGACGTCGGCGCTGAATACCACCTGGTCAAATTCAGGCACCATCATGCCGGGGCCGAATTCACCCAGGTCTCCGCCACTGTTGCCTGAGGGGCAAGAAGAATGCTGTTTGGCGAGTTCTGCAAAGTCGGCTCCGCCTTCAATGTCAGTTTTTAGTTGCTGGCATTGCTCTTCGCTCTTTACCAATATGTGTCTTGCGCTTGCTGTGGCCATAATTCATCTCCTCAGATTGTATGATGCTCAGTTGTCTACTGTAGCTCGAGTGACGGTAATTGTACCAGCCCTGGGTGGGCATCTAACCATTTCTGGGCGAGGCGCTTACCTTCGCTAATTTGCATGGGGGTCATTTCTTCTGCGATGGAGTCACGATTGTGGGTGGCATGGGGGTGTCCCTCGCCAGCGATCTGCCACCATTTGTAGGCTTGTGTTTGGTCTTTGTCGACCCCAATTCCCTTGTCATATAACACGCCAATGGCAAACTGTGCAGCGGCTTCGCCTTGCGCTGCCGCTTTTAGATAGAGCTGCATAGCCATGGCGGGGTCTTCATCTACGGTCTGGCCGTATTCGTACATAATGCCGAGGTTATATTGAGCGGTGGAGTAGCCAAGGTCTGCAGACTTGCGATACCACTTGCCGGCTTCTTCGTAGTCCTTTTTCAAGCCTAGTCCTTTGTCATAAAGAACGCCGACGTTATAGAGCGCAATTGCATGGCCTTGTTTCGCGGCTTGTTTGTACCAGTGTAATGACGTTGTAAAGTCTTGCTGAACACCTTCGCCCGATAAATATAAGCCGCCAAGCTCTTTCTGTGCATCGGCCTGACCGTTTTCGGCGGCTTGTTTGCAGGCCATAAAGTTCTGTTCGGCATTGTTGCTTTTATCAATGCAGGAGGCCCAGCTGGCAGGTGTTAGTGCAAATGTGGTGAAGAGAATGAGCAGTAATTTCATTATTGTAGGTCTATTTGTCAATGGAGAGAGCATTATAAGAAGATGCGTATAGATTTGAACCTTATGGGCGTGTTTTATATATCAGCGTCATTTTTGCTAATGATGATATTGTGAGGCCGTCGGTACCGGGTGCGGTTCCCATGATTAATATTTTGGTCGTCATGTTGTTGTCATTGTACAGAAGTAAGCTGGTCGATTAGTCTAGGTAAATGATAAAGGTGGATGCGATGGGTGTCGGTGGTGAGAAAGACAGTTGGTGCTATACCCCGAAAGAGCTGAGCTGGCTCTTATTTAACGAGCGGGTTTTGCAGGAGGCTGCGGATCACTCCGTTCCTATCATCCAGCGTGTACGTTATCTCGGCATATTTTCCAGCAATCTCGATGAGTTCTTCCGTGTCAGGGTCGCGGATGTCAAGCGTTTGGTCGATTTTTCAAGTGGGTCGAAAAAAGAAGAGCACTCGGAATTACTGGAAAAAATCATGTCCAAAGTGCATGAATTGCAGGAGGCCTACGACAAAACCTATCAGACAATATTAAAAGAGTTACGCAAGCGCAAAATATATCTTATTAACGAAATGCAGCTTACTGACAGGCAATCTGATTTTGTCAGGGCTTATTTTGAAAGCAAGGTGCTGCCCGAGCTTTCGCCAATTATGGTCAGCGAAAAAGAAAAATTTCCCTTTCTAAAAGAGGGCTCGATTTACCTGGCGGTAAAAATGGTTTGTAAAAAACAAATCAGTTACGCTGTTATCGAAATACCCAGTAACCGGCTCGGTCGATTCATCCCGTTGCCAAGCCGATCAAAGGGCCGGGAGCGGGTTTTTATTACACTAGATAATATTATTCGTCATTGTCTTAAGGATGTATTTATGGGTGCTTTACCTATAGATACGATTGAAGCCTACACCATAAAAATTACCCGTGATGCAGAGCTTGAACTGGGCGAGGGTATCTCTGAAAGCCTTATGGAAAAGATGTCCGCTAGCTTGAAGAAACGCTCAAAAGGTGCTCCTGTGCGCTTTGTTTACGATGAGGCGATAACGGAAGATCTGCTGGCATTCTTAACCAAGAAAATGAATTTGAGAAAGAAGGATAGCTTTATACCCGGTGGGCGCTACCATAATTCGAAGGACTTCATGGGCTTTCCAAATCCGGGCGCGCCTTACCTGGAATTGAAACCACTGCCGCCCATTCCTTACCCTGTTCTGGATAAAAACCAAAATATTTTTGAATGTGTGAAGAAAGAAGATTGCTTGCTTTACTACCCTTATAATTCTTTCTCATACATCATTAAATGGTTAAGGGCAGCGGCGATTGACCCTGCAGTACGCGAAATAAAAATCAATCTGTACCGCGTTGCGTCTTCCTCAAGGGTTGTCGACTCATTAATCAGTGCTGTCGAAAATGGTAAAAAGGTGACAGTGGTTGTTGAGCTGCAAGCGCGCTTTGATGAAGAGGCGAATATTACCTGGGCTGAGCGAATGACCGAGGCGGGTGTGCATGTTATTTTCGGCGTTCCGGGTCTTAAAATTCACTCTAAAATGATTTTGTTTAAACGTGTCGAGGATGGTATTTCACGCCTTTACAGTCATATTGGCACGGGTAATTTTAATGAAAAAACCGCGGGCCTCTACACTGACTTTAGCTTGTTGACCTGTGATCAGGAAATAGGTCGAGATGTTGAAAAGGTGTTTGATTTTATTCAGTTTGCCCATCGGCGTCATGAGTTTCAGCATTTGTTGGTTTCCCCCTTTACTAATCGAAGTGGTCTTCTCGATTTAATAGCCATTGAAAAGAAAAATGCGATAAAAGGTAGGGCGTCGGGTATTTTTATTAAGTGTAATAACCTGGTTGATCAGGAGTTGATTGATGCCCTCTATGAAGCGGGGCGGGCGGGGGTTAAAGTAAAATTGATTGTGCGTGGTATGTGCTCGCTGATTCCCGGTGTTAAAGGCATGAGTGAAAACATCAAAGCCATTAGCATTGTCGATCGCTATCTTGAGCACCCCCGTATCTTTGCTTTTGAGAATGCCGGTAAGCCGAGTTACTACATTTCATCGGCTGATCTTATGACCCGAAACCTTGACCACCGAGTTGAGGTTAGCTGCCCGGTGTACAGTAAAAAGCTGCAGAAAAAGATTCAGCTGATACTTGATACGCAATGGAGTGATTGTGTGAAGGCCCGAGTGATTGATGAGCGACAAAAAAACACCATTAATCCACGGGGCAACCGCAAGAAAATCCGCTCGCAAGAACATATTCATAAGCTACTGCGGCGCGAGGTGAAAGTCGACTAATCCGGTGCGTCTGGTTTGTTACAGTTAATTTGTTACGACGAACTTGTTTACTCCGAACTTGTTTACGGCTATTTGTTACGGCTATTTGTTGCGATAATGCCTTGAAAGACCATTCCCGATTATTCATAAGGTTGTATTGTGACGACAGTATTCACTCAAGCAGAAAATTCCATCGCCGTTCTGGATATGGGGTCTAACAGTTTTCACCTGGTAGTCGCACGCGTAGAGCATGGCGAGATTCGCACCTTACAAACCTTTCGTGAGGGGGTGCGCCTGGGTGAGGGGCTCAATGAAAATAGCTGCTTGAGTGACGCGGCTCAGCAGCGCGGCCTGGCTTGTCTAAAGCAGTTTGGTCAGCGGCTTGAAGGTCTGCCTCAGGAATCCGTTGTCGCTTTCGCCACCAATGCGATGCGCATCGCCAGTAATAGTCAGGAATTTCTCCGTCAGGCAGAAGAGGCGCTGGGTTATTCCATTCAGGTGATATCCGGCGTCGAAGAGGCTCGACTTATCTATTTGGGTGTTGCGCACTCACTACCCTCAGATCCAAAGCGTCGTTTAGTCGTTGATATTGGAGGCGGCAGTACCGAATTTATTATTGGCGATCAGTTTGACGCCCTGTTGATGGAAAGCCTGGCGATGGGCTGTGTTTCCTTTATGGATCGCTTTTTTACAGCGGGAACGCTGTCAAAGCAAAACTTCCAGAATGCAGTCAACCACGCGTCTAACGAACTCTTAAGAGTGAGTAAGCGCTATCGCAAAAAAGGTTGGACGAGTTGCTACGGCTCCTCGGGAACGGTGCGAGCTGTTGCGCAGGCCTGCCAGCAAGTTTGCGGACAGGATGTGATCACCAAGCCCGCATTGAAGCGATTAAGAACAAAAATCCTCGAGTATTCAAATACCCGTGAAATAGATATTGACTGGTTGAGTTCTGCACGGCGTGATAACTTTATTGCCGGCCTCTCCATCTTGACCGCTATTTTTGACGTGCTAAAAGTTGATGAAATGCACTTTGCGAGTGGGGCCCTCCGAGAGGGTGCCCTTTATGATCTCGTTGGCCGCTCTGCGCATGAAGATGTTTGTTTGCGCTCGGTGCAATCCATGCAAGGTCGTTTTAATGTTGATATGGCTCAGGCAGAGCGCGTGAGCGCTTGCGCAAAGCAACTTTTTGAACAGATTGGTGAAGACTGGAGTTTGTCGAAAAGGGATTGGACTTGCCTTCGATGGGCAGCGGAATTACACGAAGTAGGGCTGGCGATTTCACACGTGCAATTTCACAAGCACGGCGAGTACATTCTCAATGGCGCGGATATGCCGGGTTTCACCCGACAGGAGCAGCAAGCGATTGCCTTTCTAGTGCGTGGGCATCGCCGCCGCTTGCGGCCTCAGCTACTCAATAACTTCTCTGCAAAACAAAAGGCCTCTCTGCTACGCCTTTGTGTGCTATTGCGTTTATCGGTTTTATTGAACCGAGGCCGCGGTGATTCCCAGCCTCCCGAGGTTGTACTGACGGTTAAGGGTGCAGACGGGTTGGCTCTGGCATTAAACGATGACAGCTTTGAAGATTTTCCTCTCACCCTTTCTGAGTTGGCTGCTGAGGCTGAGCGGCTTGGCTCAGCTGGATTTAATCTGTCGGTGTTAACAGCTTAGCCGGTTGTTATGTGTGGCCTTCTGATATCGATGCGGCATTATCAGCCCGACTGAAATTTGTTAGTATTGCGTCTCTTGTTGTAACACTGTCACAACACTAACAAACGAGGTAGATGATGCCGCCAAAGGGCCGCTTATTATTGGTTCGCCACGGTCAGACGGCCGCCAATGTCAATCAGGTGTGGCATGGCCATACCGATACCGCTTTGACCGACCTGGGTCTGGAGCAGGCCAATCGACTGGGTGATTATTTCCATAATTACCTGCCAGACATTCATGCTATTTATTCCAGCCCCCTGCAGCGGGCCAAATATACTGCTGAGCAAATCGCCCGCGCCGGTGATCACGAGGTGAAGTTTGATCCTCGCTTAATGGAGTTTGGTGCCGGCGATTTTGAAGGTAAAAGTTTTGATGAGCTGAAGGGTGAGCACGGCTTTATTAAAAAAGTGATTAACGATGAGCACCATCGCCCGCCGGGTGGGGAGACTCGCGCCGAAGTGACCGAACGTTTTGTTGGGGCCGTCGACGGCTTTTTGGCCGATCACCCGGGTGAAAACCTGGTGGTGGTGGCCCACGGTCTGGCGATTGCTTTTGCTCTGTCACACTGGATTGATAAAGACCGCTCCAAGTGGACGAATTATCAAATTAGTAATACTTCGGTAACCGAAATTTGCACGGTTAATGCAGAGATTAAATTTTTTGATCAAACAGATCACCTTTAATAAGTAAGGGCAAAACATGCTAGCAGTAAATGAATATTTTGACGGCAAGGTTAAATCCATCGGCTTTGCGACGGAAACTCTGCCCGCAACCGTGGGCGTGATGGCACCGGGCGATTATGAATTTGCCACCAGTGAGCGAGAGGTTATGACCGTGGTGAGTGGCGCGCTGACCGTAAAATTGCCAGGGAAGGATGGGTGGCAAGTTTTTATGACAGGTGATTCATTTGAGGTGGCTGCTGAAAAGAGCTTTCAATTACAGGTGGTGGCGACGACGGCTTATCTTTGCACTTATGGTTGATTGCGTGGATGCCATATCATTTTAGTGACATTGTTAGAGCAGTGCTTGCAGAATAAATTGTACTCAGAAGCGAGTGCTAACAAAAAAGGAAAGCACCAATGACATTTCAACATCTGTCAGTTGAACAATTAAAAACCCTACTTGATGAGCAAGACGTCATTCTGCTCGACACGCGTGATGAGGCTTCGTACCAGGCGGGTCACATTGATGGGGCATCACGCCTGGATGATCGTAGTGTTAGCAATATTGTTAATAATACGGATAAAGCCAGCACTGTGGTTGTGGTCTGTTATCACGGTCATTCTAGTCAGGGCGCAGCAAGCTATCTCGCAGACCAGGGTTTTTCCGATGTCTATAGCCTCGACGGTGGCTACACAGCGTGGGCGAGTAGTAATCACGACTAGCAGGCCGTTGAAATTCTACTGACCCGGCCATCTACGGCGTTAAAACCAAGCTTAAAGTGCTCATTTACACGAGTAAACTCCGCTTTTTCGCTTGATTTTGCCTTGTATCTGGCTCGGCTCAGCGAATTTCAACAGCCTGCTAGAGCCTCAGTTGACTGAGTCGCCGCAAAATAAGTAACTATAAAAATAACAACATTATTTTCAGGGTCGTTTTATGGATTTAAAACTACGGGGTAAAACCGCATTAATTACCGGGGGCTCGAAAGGTATCGGCAAGGCTATTGCTTTTCGTTTGGCGGAAGAGGGGTGTGACTTGCACCTCGCCGCACGCAATGTCGAAGATCTTGAAACGGTCGCTGCAGAATTGCGGGCTAAATACAGTGTGTTGGTGATGATTCACTCCATGGATTTAAGCAGCGGCGAAAATGCCGTTGCCCTGGTCGCCGCCTGTGATGATGTCGATATTCTGGTGAATAACGCGGGAGCGATAGCCGCTGGTTCAATTAGCGATATTGACGAAGCGACCTGGCGTGGTGGCTGGGATTTAAAAGTTTACGGTTTCGTCAATTTAGCGCGAGAAATGTACCGAGCCATGAAGGCGCGAGGCCATGGTGTTGTACTTAATGTCATCGGCATTGCCGGCGGCGAAGTCACCGAATTTAATTACATCGCGGGCACTACGGGCAACGCGGGTTTGGCCGCCTTTACTCGTGCTATGGGCGGCGGTAGTCCTGCTGATAATATTCGTGTACTGGGTATTAATCCGGGCATGACGGCGACGGAAAGACTCGTTAATTTGATGCGCCAAAATGCTGCAAATAAAGGTCTCGATCCCGACGACTGGCGACAGCTAACGGCGACGATGCCCTTTGGTCGTCTTGCCGAGCCGGAAGAAGTGGCTGACCTCTGTGCCTTTCTCGTCTCCGATCGTGCGGCCTATATTTCTGGCACCGTAGTGACGATTGATGGCGGCCTGTCATCGCGAGGTCACTTGTTTGGCTAGAGCTGCCTTGTTCTTTGAGTCATTCGCTGGGAATTTCAGGAAAAATTGATGCACTCTGAACTAAAACGAAATATCCCCGGGAGCCCAAATTGGGAAGGATCATTTTATGAGCGACTTACCGAATACGGTGAGTGGGATTCAAAATCCTTTTGGGTGCTCCATTTAGAGTTGTTAAGTGTTGCAAAACAGCAAAATGACAATCTACCTGTTGAAAGGGATTTTGCTTATATGCTTTTGTATCTTCAGCAAAGAGTTCTCTCTTTAATATCTGCTCATTTTACAAAGAATGATGTGTTTGAAATTAGCAATGTTAATGTTAAACAACTCTATGAGTTCAAAGAGCGATTCGAAATGGCTATATTAGGTGCTATATCTGGGGAAGCGTTACCAGAAGCTTCATTTGACTTGGAAAACCCTTTAGTAAAAAAGGTCTAACATGGCGCTCAAGCATCGTTCCGGCGCAAAAAGCGCGCCTCCACTGGACAGCCAAATTGCTGAGTTTTTTATGCATTCGCTTCGCTCATTGTCGCACAAAAAATCCATCAGCTTGTCTGCCGCTTAGCTTAGCACTGGGGTTTTCAGGCGCAATCAGCTTTGTGGTGATCATTATTTGTCTTATGCATTCCTTGCCCCTGCGGTGGTGTCACTGCGTATATCGTTGAGTAGGCGGCGTGCCTCGTTATCCAATGTTTGTGCTTCCAGAGTCAATGTCTGTGCATTGCTGAGTAGGCTTTCTGACATGGTCATATTGGCTTCGGCGGCACTGCCTACTACCTTAAAGCTCTCGACCACTGTGTTAACCCCTTTCGCCACCAGTTGTACTTTTTGGGTGATTTCCGTGGTCGCCAAAAATTGTTGCTGCATGGTGCCCGTTACTGACTGAGTAACATTATCCATCTGGGAAATAATATCGGTAATGTTAGCGATGGCCGTTGCTGTATCGCGGCTGACCTGCTGGATTTTTTCCACATGGCTGGCGATGTCCTGAGTTGCGCTTGTCGACTGGGCCGATAAGTTTTTCACTTCTTGTGCCACCACGGCGAAGCCCTTGCCAGCATCGCCGGCACGTGCCGCCTCAATAGTTGCATTAAGGGCCAGAAGGTTAGTCTGTTCGGCGATGTCGGCAATGATATTCATTACTTCGCCAATTTGTGTGGCGGCATTGGTGAGTTCAGTCACGGTATTGGTGGTCTCTGCACCGATATCAACTGCGTTAATAGCCACCTGCACATTTTTTTCCAGCTCGTTGACAGCGCCCTGACAGGACAGGGATAAATTTTCTGAGGCGCAGACAACCTCTGTAATGCTTTTTGAAGCAGCATTGCAGGCAGTGTGTGAATTATCGACGTGCTGCCTGGTTTGCGAAGTGTTATCAGTAACAGCCTGGGAGGCCTGGACAATTTGCTCCGCAGAGTCGCTGACCGTATCGACAGTGGCGATAACCCGCTGCTCAAAGCTATTGGCCAAGGTTTCAGTTTGTTGAAGCCGTATTTGTTGCTGTGCTGTTTCCTTGCTCAATTCCCGTGCACGCTGTTCATTAATCAAACGTTCGTGCTGATCTTTCTGTTGTTGCTCGGCTATCGTCTTGTCGCGTTCGGCTTGGACCTTGTCTGCAGCAGCCTGTTCCAGTTGTAGCAAGTTCTCTTTAAAAATACTGGCAGCTCTGGCCAGCGTACCCAATTCATCCTTTTTATCCTGGTAGAGGATTTCGATACCCTTATCTCCTTCCGCTAGACGGCTCATTGCTGAGCTTATTAGAGAGATGGGGCCGGCGATCGATGCACCGATTAATCCGGCAATGATAAGGGCAATGATGGCGCTGGTGGTGAGTGCGACTTTGCCGTCAAACAGGGTGGTGTCGACGAGTTCTCTTATGTCTCGTAGCGCTTGATTCTGTTGGTCTTCGACCTCTGTTTTGATCTGTGCAGTCACCTCAATCAGCTTTTCGGTGGCTTTGCGTAGTTGCTCAATAGACTGATTGAGCGATATTGAGGTGGCCTGATGCTGGCTGATACTTTGTCGTATGACATCGAGATCGCGGCCGAAAAAGCGTAGCACGGCCTTTTCTCGCCGGGAAAGCCCGGTGCTTCGGTGTTTTATCTGGCTGAGTATTTCGCTGAGTGACTCCCCGGCACTGTTGGCTGCGATAAAATCGGTGTGATTTCCCGTGGCAAAGTAAGTCACGGCGCTGTCAATAAATAAGGGGGCACCAACGTGCAATTGTTGTTTTAGCGCTTCGCTATTGTCGACATTCTCCTCGAGGAAGGTAGTGATTTTTGCGCTCGACTTGTTCATGCCGAGGAGTCCATTAAGCCCGACGTTAATGGCGGATGAAGTATTGCCCAGACGGTTCTCAATACTGGTAAAAACCGCATTAAAGTCTGCAGTGGTATTTTCAATTTGTTCCGCAACACCACTGAATCCGGTATCCGTAAGGCCTTTGATTAATGCCTCTTTATGGCTTTGTGAGTCAAGTCGGTAGAGTACAACTCTGTTCTGATCAGCGCTTTGTCTGGAATAGGTGAAGGCTTGAAGGGCCGCAGCCTGGTCTTTTATTGCGCTAGTAAAATTATTGGTTTTGCTGACAAAATGGGTGACATCGACGATTTTTTGAGTCTTTTTATCGAGCTCGAGTAAGTTGCTAGCAACAATCAGGTTGGCTAGTCCCAGTATCAGGATAACGGCACTAAAGCCAAGGTAAATGCGCAGGCGAATAGTCGTTGTAGGGTAGGGAATGGACATTGTAGGTCTCACAGGCAGTTTAGTCTGATGTAATAAATGCCCCGCTTCGTTTGTCGGTTGGCGTGCTATCGCTTAGCAAGGGCTACACAAGAGGTGTCTTTTCGATAGTGTGAGATTGCTGTATGACGCTTATATGACGGCTGCATGGCCTGTGTGGGTGGTGATAAATATTTGTGCTTCAATTCACATCATCTTAAACTGAGGCTGTGTAAGTGAGCTTTATCAAGGGGTAGGTGTATGAGTGGTCATAACAAAATCAGCCGTTTTCCGGTACCTGAACTCAATGAGCTGCCTGATGATCTGCGCACGCAGATGCTGGAAGTGCAGGAGAAAACGGGCTTTATTCCCAATGTGTTTTTGGTGCTGGCCCACCGCCCGGATGAGTGCCGTGCCTTCTTTGCGATGCATGACGCATTGATGCTGCGTAAGGGTAATCTCAGCAAAGCCGAAAAAGAAATGATTGTGGTGACAGTGAGCGGTGGCAATGAGTGCCATTATTGCGTGGTCGCCCACGGCGCGATATTGCGCATAGTGGCGAAAAACTCCCTATTGGCCGATCAACTGGCGATCAACTATCGCAAGGCTGACATTACGCCGCGGCAGCGAGCCATGCTCGATTTTGCGGTGAAAGTGAGCCAGTCATCGGGGACTATTGGGGATGATGATTTTGCCCTTTTACACAGCCTCGGTTTTGATGATGAGGATATTTGGGACATCGGCGGTATCAGCGCTTTTTTCTGTTTATCCAACCGCATGGCCAATTTGACGAGCATGCGCCCCAATGATGAGTTTTACGGGATGGCGCGATAGCGTAGAATGTGTGCCAATAATCTTAGATCGGGCAGACCGCAGTGAATGAGCAAGAGAGTGCCATCGTGCATCAACCGGAGGAGCAACGCTTCCTGTTAGTTGTTGATGGCTATAAATCGGTAGCCGATTATCGTTTGATCGGCAACAGTGTCGATTTTAGTCATACCTATGTGCCTGACGTTTTGCGCGGCCGCGGTATCGCGGAAGTGCTTGTGCGCACCGGCCTGTCCTGGGCGAAGGGCGAAGGCTACGATGTGCGCGCCAGTTGCTGGTATGCGCGCAAATTTATTCGTTAGAGTCGTATTTCCCCCTCCCTCTCTATTTTCGATAGATAAAATCCAGCAAGTAGCGCCCGACCTTTTCGTGGTCGGTGGCCGTGGCCAGTGAGGCGACGGCTCGATCAATAATGGCCTTGTCGATCCGCCCTTTACGCTGCTCCAGTAAGCGCTGTAAATAAACGGGGGTGAACTCCGGGTGGCCCTGAAACGTTAGTACGCAATCATCAATGGCCAGCGCCGCATTGGGGCAAAAATCACAGCCCGCTAACCGGGTGGCCTGGGGTGGTAATTGCAGCACCTGATCTTGATGGCTGTGAATCAAACGCAATGTTGACCCGTCCCCTGACAGGCTTTGCTCGTAGCTGAGTACGCCGAGCCCCCAGCCCTTATCACTTTTCGCCGCTACCCCGCCGAGGCTGTGGGCAATAATCTGGTGACCAAAGCAGATGCCGATAATGGGCGCACGCTGGCGATGAAAATCGACGATCCACTCTCGCAGTGCCGCGATCCACGGGAGTGGGTCATAAACCCCAGCCTTCGACCCGGTGATTAAATAGGCGTCACACTCATCCGGGTGTTGAGGCAATTCGCCGGCCTGCACCTGGTAATGGCGATAGCTCAGTTGCCCATCTAAAGCATCGAAAAACCCAGCGAACATTTTCCCGTAGGAGCCATAATCGTCGATTAAGCCATCGTACAGCGTGTCGGTTTCAAGCAGGCCGAGTCGTGCCATCGGTGTCCAGTTCCTCGCAGCTTTATTAATTACGACTAAGATGATTGGAATCATACATTTTTTTTGTCCCCAGCTAGTGTAAGCACTACAATGCGCGCCGTTTACAGTAAATCCCGTCACCCCGTTTCCTGTCCTTTTCCCCTTAATAAAGAGGCCGCCCTTGTCCCGTAGATCCGAACCCCAAAGCGAATTTGTTTCAGGCCAGCGTTGGATTAGTCATACCGAAGCCGAATTAGGGCTTGGTATTGTTATAGAAGTTGCCAATCGCCGGGTGGAGCTGAGCTTCCCTTCAGCGGCTGAGCGTCGTGTTTATGCCACTGACAACGCTCCGCTGGGTCGAGTGATTTACCCCATCGACGATAAGGTTAAAAATGACGAAGGCGTCGAGCTGACGATTACCGATCGGCAGGAGGGCAATGGCTGCGTTATTTATCTCTGCATCAATGCCGATGGCGAAGAGGTGGTGCTGCACGAAATGGACCTCGATAGCTTCGTGCATTTCTCCAAGCCTGAAGATCGTTTATACGCGGGTCAGGTCGACAAAATCACCCGCTTTGAACTGCGTCAGCAAACCCTGCAGTTTTTACATCAACATCAGCAGTCGCCGGCCTGTGGCTTACTTGGGGGGCGAGTACAGTTGCTGCCCCACCAGCTTTATATCGCTAGTCGTGTTGGCGTGCGCCACGCGCCCCGTGTATTGCTCGCTGATGAAGTAGGCCTGGGTAAGACTATTGAAGCGGGTTTGATTTTGCATCAGCAGCTGTATACCGGTCGTGCCAGTCGCGTGCTGATTGCCGTACCCGATAGTTTGATTCATCAATGGCTGGTCGAAATGCTGCGGCGTTTTAATCTGCACTTCACCATTCTCGACCAGGCGCGCTGTGAAGCGTTGGAACAAACAGAGGAAGAGGTCGACGATGGCTATGCCGATGAGCTGGATGATGGCCTTGATGATGAACAAAGCCTGACACCAAGTGGCGACATTAATCCTTTTGAAAGCGCTCAGCTGGTGCTGTGTAGTACCTCCTTTTTAAGTGATAACCCGCGCCGTCACAGTCAGGCGCTGGCGGCGGGCTGGGATATGCTGATCGTCGACGAGGCCCATCACCTGGCCTGGGATGAAGAGCAGGCCAGCCCTGCTTACCAGTGCATTGAAGCACTGGCAGCGCGCATCCCCAGTCTTTTACTGTTAACAGCAACACCGGAGCAACTGGGCGTAGCGGGCCACTTTGCCCGTCTACGCTTACTCGACCCGGATCGCTACTACGACCTGCCCACCTTTGTTGAAGAAGAAAGCCGCTATCAGGCCGTAAGCGAACTGGTGCAGTCGCTGCAAGGTGGCGATGCTCTTGCCCTTGATGCTGAGGTTATCGCTCAGGTCAGTGCGTATTTGGGTGCGAAGGCTGCCGATGAATTACAGATGGCGCTGCAAGGCGACGATGAAGCGGCACTGGCGGCATTGATCGACGCTTTGGTGCAAGACTTGCTCGACCGCCACGGCACCGGACGCGTGCTGTTCCGCAATACCCGCGAAGCCGTTGCAGGCTTCCCTCAGCGTTATTTGCAGGGCTATGCTCTGCCCAACCCCGTCAGTACTTCTGCGGGTACTGATGACACAGAGCAAAGCGACGATGATTTTCGTACTTATCTACAGCCCGAAAGCGCCCTCGGCGAAGACTGGTTATCCCTCGACCCCCGTGTTGAATGGCTAGCCGACTGGCTGGCCGAGCATCGACAGGACAAAGTACTGGTAATTTGCGCCCAGTCGGCAACTGCACAGGCGCTGGAAGAACATCTACGCCTACGCGAAGGAGTGCGCTCCGCCGTCTTCCACGAGGGCATGAGCTTGATTGCCCGCGACCGTGCGGCGGCTTACTTTGCCGACGAGCAAGATAGCGCGCAAACGCTGATTTGTTCTGAAATTGGCAGCGAGGGGCGCAACTTCCAGTTCGCCAATCATCTGGTTTTATTCGATCTGCCCATTAACCCCGACCTGCTTGAGCAACGCATTGGCCGCCTCGACCGCATCGGTCAGCGCCAGGACGTGCAAATTCACGTGCCCTACCACGAAGGCAGCGCCCAGGAAGTGATGCTGCGTTGGTACAGCGAAGGCTTGGGTGCCTTCCAGCGCGTGTGCCCGGTAGGTTTAAGTATTTATCAGCAAGTGGCTGAGCAGCTACACCACTGCCTGCGCAGCCCAGGTGATGACGCTGCACTGGTGAGTTTGGTGGATGAGACCTATCAATTGACTGAAGCTGCTCTGGAAGCCATGCAAAAGGGCCGCGACCGTTTGTTGGAAATGAATTCCTGTAATACCGAAGTCGCCAATGAAGTGATCGATGCCATGCTCGACGCCGAGCAGAGCGGCGAGCTGGAAGATTACCTGAGTAAAGTGTTCGATGAATTTGGTATCGAACAAAGCCACCACAGCGCCGATAGCATTGTCGTCACGCCCAGCGACCACATGCTGGGCCAGAGCTTGCCCGGCCTGCCCGAAGACGGTTTAACTGCGACCTATTCCCGCCGCCGCGCCCTGAGCCGCGAAGATATTCGCTTCTTCACCTGGGAGCATCCTCTGGTGGTCGCCGCCATGGAACAAATAGCCAACGGTGATTTTGGCACCACGACAGTTTGTACCCTGAAACTCCCCCCCTTGAAACCCGGCACCCTGTTATTTGAAGGCATGTTTACGGTCTATTGCCCCGCACCCAAAGTGATGCAACTGGGGCGTTATATTCCCCAGTCGGTGGTGCGTGTAGTGGTGGATGAAAGCGGTAAAGATTTTAGTCAGGTACTTACCGAAGCCCACTTTGCCAAGCTTTGCCAGCGGGTGAAACGCCGTACCGCCGTCGACATGGTGAAGCATGTCCGCGCTCAGGTGGATACGCTGGTGGGCCATGCCGAAGTGATTGCTGAGACGCAGCAGGCAGCGCTGATTGCCGAGGCCCAACGACGTATGGCTGAGGGGCAAAATGCGGAACTGGAGCGCTTACAGGCACTGGCCGCAGTGAACTCGAGTATTCGCAGTGAAGAGATTGACTACCTGCGTGAGTCGATGGAGCTGTCTCAAAACTATCTCTCACATGCGCAATTGAAGCTCGATGCATTGCGTTTGATTGTGGTGGTTTGATGGTTGCCTTATCAGCACCCTTCTAACAGCTTGTTGGGAGGGCGCTGATAAAATGGTTACAAAATGACAACAGGGCTGGGCTTAATTGATGAAGGCCGCTCGCAAGTTCTTAAGGTTTTCTTCCATCAGCATTAAGTAACTATCGGGCAGCATGCTGCCTTTTTTCACAATACCTGCGTCAATGGTTTCGATTACAACCAGCTTTGCACCAGCGGCTTTTATGGCATTTAGAATCGGCTCTGCGGGTTCCCACTTATGCAGCACCACGCCAATTTTATTTTCTTTCAGGTGCTTTTCTAAGGCCTCAGTGTCAGTGCTTGTCCATTCAATATCCTGCTTATAAAAGCTGCCATCGACAAACAGGTTTTGCTCGCTGGTCAGGTAGACCAGTTCGGGGGCGAGGGAGAACACGGTGATGTCTGCTGCATTGAGCATGGCCAGTTCATTGCGCCTTTGCAGTTCCATTAGCTTGCTGTGTAGCTTTGTTAAGTTCGTTTTAATGGTAGTGGCTTCACCAGGCACCAGACGCATTAAATCTTCGGCAATAATTTCGGCAGAGCGGGCGCTGTTCATCAGGCTGAGCCAGAAGAAGACCGATGGCGTATTTTCTGCGCTTTTTGTGCCGTGTTTTGATTCATCGTCGCTGCTTGCCCAGGGCGTATCTTGCGCGGGAGTCATGGCAACGGAGATGCCTTCAAGTGTGCTCGACCAGGGTTTGGTGGCATCGATTTCAACAATGCGAATATTGGCGGATCGCGCTGCGGTAAAAAGCGGGTCATCTCGCCATAGCTTGCCGATAGTTACGACAGCAGATGCGCTGTTAAACGTCGTGGCCAATTTTTTTGCCTTCTTGGAAGTGAAGTAATTTTCTTGCCCGTTTAAGCGGCGGCCTCTTTTGGGCAGGTTCTTCACCTGAATATTGGTGTCGGCCACGAGTGCGGAGCTGAGAAAATAAGTGACGGGCAGGGTGGTGAGAATGGTGATCGCCTCACTACTGTTACCACTACCGTCTGCGCTGCTTTTCTCTGCCGCCATAGCCTGGGGTGTAAACAGGGTTTGCGCTGTGATGATAAGCGTTAATAAAAGCCCCAGCGGGATTTTGTTTTTTAAGGCGATGTATTGCGTTGAGATGGCATGAGTCATGGGTTTAATTCCTGCGGTGCTAATTTTTTGCGCTTCGATAAGCGGGGAAAACGGCGCGAATAATGGTAGTGAGAATAAAGAAACTCGCCGCCACCATAATAATGGCACCACCGGAGGGCAGGGGCAGGTCGAATTGCATGGGGATCAAGACACCGGCAATACAGCTGATTGTCGAGATAATCATGCTGAGGATGACAAAACCACGTAGCGAGGTAATCACATTGCGCGCTGCCGCCGCAGGAATCAGTAGCAGGGCTTCAACCAGCACAGCGCCGACAATTTTTAAGCAGGCGACGGTGAGCAGGGTAATCATCAAAACAAAGATGTATTCCATCAGTTCAACGCGCACTTTACGGGCGCGGGCCAGGCTGGGGTTGAGGCTGGCCAGTAGCATGTTATTAAACAGCGGAATGCCGAAGGCAAGCACCACGCAGGTGACGACCAGTAACACGTTCATGTCGGTGTTGCTGACGGTTAATACTGAGCCGAAAAGGACGGCTTCGAGAATATGTGTGTTGACCTTGGCGGAGACAAACAATAATAACGAGGCGCCCACGGCGAGGGAGACTGAAAGAAATACGCCGATTAACGTGTCGGACGATAGCTGGGTTCGGCCCTTGGTGTAATTCAGCAACAGCGCAAATAAAATACAGAAACCAAACATCGAAATATAAGGCTCGGTGTAAGACTCGCCTAGCATTACGCCAATGGCGACGCCGGTCATCGCCGCATTGCCGATGGACTGGGAGAAAAAGGCCATGCGCTTGGCAACCACCATGGTGCCCACGCCGCCCAGCAGGGGGCCGATTAACAGGGCGCAGAGCAGAGCGTTAATCACAAAGCCGTATTCAAAGGCCTGGGGAATGTCACCCTGTTGTGCCAATGCCTGAACCGAGGTGCGGATCCACTCGTAAACGTCGTTCATAGCGTTGCCCCCGTTGATGTTGTTTGCGCAGGGGCGGTATCGGCAGCGGGGCGCGTAAAGCGAAACAGCTTTGCGGCTTCATCGCTGTCGAGAAAGGGTTGCGGTGGCCCGGCATAAACCAGTGTGCGATTGATGCAGCTAATGGTGGAGGCCAGCTCGCGCACTTGCTGCAAGTCGTGGGCGATCCAGATAATGGTGACACCCTGGCTGCGCAGTTCTTCAATTAGGCTGAGGAATATTTCCTCGCCGCGATTGTCGAGGCTGGTCATTGGCTCATCGAGAATAAGTAGCTCGGGCTGGGGTATTAGTGCCTGGGCAAATAACATGCGCTGGCGTTCGCCGCCGGAAAGGCTACCCAACTGGGTTTTACTCTTGCCCTTGAGGCCCACGCGTTCGAGAGCGCTTTCGCACAGCTGTCGTTTGCCTGGGCCAAAACCGGCAAAGGCGGGTCGGGAGGTATTGCAAATCATCGCCATAAAATCGTAGACGCTAATCGGCAGTGATTTATCGAAATCAAGAAACTGTGGCACATAGCCGATGGTGTTCTTTTGCTTAGAGCCGGGAGCGGAATCCCAGCTAATTTCAACCTTGCCCGAGTGGGGCATCTGGCCCAATAGCGAACGTACGAAGGAGGTCTTGCCTCCGCCATTGGGGCCGATAACGCAATGGATTTCAGCGGCGGGAATGGTGATGTCGATGGCGGATAAAATCTCGACGCCACCTAGACGCAGGCCCAGTTGTTGGCACTGAATACTCGGTCCAGACATAACCTACTCCGCCGAGCTTGCTGAGGGAGCTGCATTAATGGAGCGCATCGCTTCCACCAGTGTTTGCAAATTGGCTTTGGTTTCGTGCTCGAATAATTCAGCGGCAAAGTCGCCATCGGACATATGGGAGAAGGCATACATGCCAACGCCGGTGGCTTCGCGAATAGTTTCAGCCAGATTACTGGCAAAGAACTTTTCAGCAAATAAGACATTAACATTGGCTGTCTTGATTTTGTCGATGGTGTCGCCTAGCTGTCGGGCGGTGGGTGATACGCCGTGGCGGGGTTCGATAACGGCAACGACTTGCAGGCCGAATTCCTGCATTAAGTAACCGTAGGCACCGTGCATAGTGGCGCAGCGCAAGTTGGAGGTATCCAGTTTTGCTAGCTCGCCCATGTACTTGGCTTTAATGCGGCGAATTTTCAGTGCGTAGTCGCGGGCATTTTTACGGAAGAAGTCGGCATTATCCGGATCGAGTTTGCCCAGTTCACGGGCGATGGTGTAAATCTGCTGAATTGCCACGGTGATCGAGACAAAGGTGTGGGCGTTGACGACCTTGGCTTCGCCCTCGTCAGCAGCGATGGGAATAAGGGGTACGCCGCTGTTGGCATAAATGAGGGGCAGATTATCTTTTCGCCCCGCCGCCTGAATAATCTCGAAGGCCCATTCGTCGTGACCAATACCATTGACGACCAGGGCATCCATGCTCAGCACCCTGCGCATATCTTCTGCCTGGGGGCGGTAATTATGGGGGTTGTTACCGGCATTGATTAGCGGCACGATTTCAGCCCGGTCACCGACAATATTGGCGACAAAGCTGTAATAGGGGTGCAGAGTAATACCGACACGCAGTGATTTGGCCTCTGCGACACTAACCAATAAAGTGCTCAACGCTACCAGTAACAAAGCGGCAAACCGTTGTTGAAATTTCATGTGCTGTTCCTGACTTTATTAATGCTGACTTTAATGATTTTGATTTTATCGCTGCACGTTAAAGAACGGCTAGCTTCTAATGCGTTTTCTTTCCATTTCGCCACTGTAGGGCACGACCTGTTTCCAGCCATTGCGGATTAATGAGTCGCGCACCACGGTACTGGGTGCGGGGGCATTGGGGTTGGGGTTCATCCAGATATTGCCTGCACTTGTAAACGTGGCACCCTTGTGGGCGTGGGAAAGAACAATTAAATACGCATGTTGCTGCTCAGCCGTGCCGCCGTAACCCCGATAAACCGTCGAGCCTTCAAATGAAAAGGACGTCACTCGCTCCCATTTTACCTTGCCGTTTTGTGTCCAGAATAAATCCTCGGCAAATGGCGCAACATAGTAGTACGCCGCCAGTTGCTCGATATTGGGCCAGGCCTCTTTACTCTTGCCTCTTTTCTGCAGAGAGAGCATGTCGCCATGCAATAGCCACAACTCGGGAATGGCTGTCATTAAAGAGGTGTGGATGGCCTGATCGGTTTTGTTCAAATCGTAAAATGAGCTGAGCTGCCAATCGAACAGCCGCGGCAATGGGTTGACGATTTGTCGCTGGCTAATGGCGACACCAGCGACAATTAAAATACCGAGGATGACCCCGCCAATGGCGAGGGTCTCCCGGCGGTCAGACTTGGGTCTTACCGTGCTGGTATTTTGCGCTGTGTTAACAGCTGCAGTCATTTCATATCCTTGGCTTGCACCCAGAGTACCGCATCTTGCGAGAGCTCTTTGCCCTCGTGTTCAGTGTCTGCACCAATAGCCAGCGCACAAATGCCCCACCAGCCGGCACGGGGTAGGCCGATAGTGAATTCACCCTGGGCATCGGCATAAATGGTCTGCGTGCCGTAGGCATCCTGGGGTAGCTCAACTTCGCCTGCCTCGGAAAAGCGGTGGCCGTCCTGATCGGGCTTGTGGTTAATGAACTCGATTTCCATTTCAGCATTGGGTACGGGCTTGCCGTCGGCTAGAACGCGGCCTCTAAAAACGCCGCCAACCCAGTTAGCGTAGGGTTTGTTAAGGGGCAGGATTTCGGCGGGCAAACCCATTGGCTCTGCCCAGTTGCCGGGTACGCCACCGACGTTGACGATAGTGCGGGTAAATTGCTGAATGTATTTGTCTTCACCGCTTTCGTAATAGGGCGCGGGCTGAAGGACAAAAATATGGTCGCCGAGAGAGCGGGTAACAGAGCGCGGTAAGCTGGCATCAAAGGCCTTTTTAGGGCTTTGTGCTGTGCCACCTTTTTCCTTCTTATTAGAAAGCCAGTCGATGGGCTTTACATATTTCATCAAATCGGTGCGTTTTGGTTTGGCATCTCCACCACGCTGGCTGACCACATAAAACTGCTCGGGTTGACCCATATCCATGTGGGGGCCACCGTGAACGGGGTGGGTGAACACCATCGTAAACTGCGTTGCCTTGCCTTTGGTCAGCGCCATCTCGGGGGTGTAAAGCACCTGAAAGTGAGCAAAGGCAGTGGTACTAAAGCTCAGAACAGCGGCGGTGACGGCCAGGCTGCGCGTGAATAAACCGGGGGTTGAGGAATAGCGGGGGATGTTTGGCATTGTGAATACTCTACGTCGTGGTGAAAATACAGTTTTTTCGAGGGGCGGGTAGGTCGTATTGAAGACTACTCAATATCGTCCATGTAGATAATGACCTGGTGACTGGGGCCGGCATCATAGACGATATGAAAGTCATCATCGGGCTTGGTGAAGGTGAACAGGCTCTCTTCATCCATTGCGCCAGTAATCAGTACGCGATCTCTGTCGTTTAATACGCTGATCGGGACACCCTGTGCCGAGCCGCCATCGGAAAAGCCGCCCTCGCAAACAACTTTACTCTCGTCTTCTTCATCGTTGTAGCAGTTGCAAATAGGACTGTGGGCGTAAGCGGGAAGAGGGGCGTATAAGGTTGCTAATACAAGGGCAAGTACGCTAAAAAAACCAGCTTTCATCTTCACTCCGTTAATGTGTTGGAGGTGTAAACGTGAACTAATAGAAGATCATAGCGAGTCTAATTGTTGTGGGCAAATCAAGTTGTTGAGTTCTGTTTCTGCGATAAAAAATACCGCAGGCAATAAGCGAGCGGTATTTTTTTGAAACCTTAGGGATCAGGATAGATAAAAGCCTGATGAGTTAGCTTTCGACAAAGGCCCGCTCAATTACATACTGGCCTTTCTGGCCTTGTCGTGATTCTTTAAAGCCCTTCTCATCGAGTAGTTTGCAGCAATCTTTTAGCATGGCCGGGCTGCCGCAAATCATAAAGCGGTCGGTTTCGACATTGAAAGAGGGCAGGCCGATATCACTAAACAGCTTGCCACTGCGAAATAAATCGGTGAGCCGGCCCTGATTCTTATAGGGCTCTCGTGTCACGGTGGGATAGTAGATCAACTGATGGCTGATGGCTTCACCGAGAAACTCATCATTGGGTAATTCCTTGCAAATAGTTTCGCTATAAGCCAGCTCTGAAACATGGCGTACGCCGTGGGTGAGAATCACCTTGTCAAAGTTTTCGTAAATTTCTGGGTCTTTAATAATGCTCATAAAGGGCGCGAGGCCGGTGCCGGTGCTGAGTAAATAGAGGTTTTTCCCGGGCAATAAATTGTCCTGTAATAAGGTGCCGGTAGGCTTTTTACTGAGCAGAATGGTGTCACCCACCACGACATTTTTTAATTGCGAAGTCAGCGCGCCATCGGGCACTTTAATACTGAAAAATTCCAGCTCATCTTCGTAATTAGCACTGGCAATACTGTAGGCGCGCATTAAAGGCCTGTCTTCCTGGGGCAAGCCCATCATGATGAAGTGGCCGTTTTTAAAGCGAAAAGAAGATTCTCGATTGGTTTTGAAGCTAAATAAAGTGTCGTTCCAGTGCCGTACGCTGGTGACTTGTGCTTCGATAAATCCTGACATGAATAGCTCCAAACTCGCGCTGTAAATAAGTATGGGTGGGACTATACAAGGGCTCTCTATATCGGCAAAATGGGTATTTATGATATAAGTATTCGGTAATTCCGATATGCGATATAGCCTGAAGCAAGTCAGTGTTTTTCTCAACGTTGCCCACTATGAAAATATCAGCAGGGCTGCCGATGATCTGGCAATGTCCCAATCTGCGGTTAGTAGCTCTCTCGCCGACTTTGAACGCCACTATGATATGCAGCTCTTTGATCGCAAGGGTAAAAAGCTACAACTGAATGAACTGGGGCGGGCCTTGCGTCCCGAGGCGCAGGCACTGCTTGAGCAGGCTCAGGCCTTCGAGCAGCTACTGCAACAGGAAAACACCGTTCCCGCATTGCGGGTGGGCGCCACGTTGACCATCGGCAATTATTTGGCGGTCGGCATTATGGCGCGCTATATGAAGCAGCATGCCGGTGCCCAGGTGCAGCTCCACGTGGCGAACACGGCACGGATTAGCGAGCAGGTGCAAAATTTTGAGCTGGATATCGGCCTGATTGAAGGCGAGCTACAGAACTCGGCGCTGAATGTGATCCCCTGGCTGGAAGACGAGTTAGTGGTTTTTTGTTCGCCCACTCATCCACTGGCAAGGCGAAAGAAACTCAACGATAAAGACCTGCTCGCCGCAACGTGGATACTTCGAGAAAGTGGTTCCGGCACACGGCAAACCTTTGACCGAGCGATGACGGGTCTGTTGAGCCAAATTAATGTTGGTCTGGAGCTGGAGCATACCGAGGCGATTAAGCGTGCCGTGGAAGCGGATTTGGGTATTGGTTGTTTATCCCGCGTTGCTCTCAGCGAGGCTTTTGCGCGGGGTAGTTTGATACCGCTGAAAGTGCCGCAGCGAGATTTGCGTCGCCGTTTCTATTTTATTCTGCACCGTCAAAAGTACCTCAGTTCAGCCATCGAAAACTGGATGGCGCTTTGTCAAAAGGAGCAGGGATAAAAAAGAGGCGCTCATTAAAGGGTTCAGATTGTAGGGTCGTTTGTTACCAGCGATCCCACACCGGCGTGCATTCTTCGGGCAGTGGCGACTGTTGCCCGAGTTCAGCCCAAAATTTACCGGGCTGATGAAAGTCGGAACCGGACGATGCCAGTAGGTTTTTTTCGACACACAGTTTAGCCAGCTCTCTTGTTCTGACTTTGTCCTGTTTGCCGGATACAACCTCGATAGCCTCACCACCAGCGGCGATAAAGTCGTCGGTTAAGCGATGGAGTTTGCTGCGGGTCAGGCGGTATTTGTCGGGGTGAGCCAATACAGCGGTGCCGCCAGCGTCGCGAATCCAGCCGACCACTTCATCCAGCTGTGGCCAGACTTGTTTTACATCGCCGGTTTTTCCCGTGCCGAGGTATTTCTTAAAAGCTTCTTCGTGGCTTTTTACCGCACCAATTTCCACTAGCTGTTGTGCAAAGTGGGGGCGACCGATAGAACCCTTACCGGCTTTTTCGAGCACGCCGGGCAGAATGTCGGCGAAGCCTTTTTTGGCCAGCTTGTCGGCAATAATACTGGCGCGCTCAATACGCGAGCGCTGCTGGCTGGCGATGGCGTCATTGAAGGCGCTGTCGTCAAGTGGCAGATTAAGGCCGACGATATGCACGTTGTTTTTCTGCCATTGGGTGGAGAGTTCGGTGCCGGGTATCAGCGTTAAACCTCTCAGCGTTGATTGATCAATCTCTCCGTAGGCCGCCAATGTGTCGTGGTCGGTAATGGCCAGCACGTCGATATCGGCCTCGCGGGCGCGAGCGATAAGGGCGTCGGGGCTGAGTTCGCCATCGGAGGCGGTGGTGTGGCTGTGTAAGTCGTATTTCATCGTGCGCTCATTGTAGCAATTAAGTGAGTTTAAAAAGGTAAGAGCCGTGGGTTAAGAGGCGCTCTCTGATAAAATGCCGTTTTTTCCTACCTGCACTTTTTCTGAGTACTCAATAGCTATGAGCAAACAACTGGCATTTTCTTCCGTGCAACTGCCCGAGGGCATGCACAAAAACCTGTCGTCACTGGGTTATGAGCAGATGACTCAGGTGCAGGCCGACAGTTTGCCTGCCATGCTCGACGGCCGGGATATGCTGGCTCAGGCGAAAACCGGCAGCGGCAAAACGGCAGCCTTCGGTATCAGTTTGCTGGCGAAATTACAGCTCAATAAATACCGGGTGCAGGTGTTGGTGTTGTGCCCCACCCGCGAACTGGCGGATCAAGTGAGTAAAGAGCTGCGTCGCCTGGCACGCTTTACGCAAAATATTAAAATTCTCACTCTCTGCGGCGGCAAGCCCTTTGGCCCCCAGCTCGGTTCACTGGAGCACGGTGCGCATATTGTGGTCGGTACGCCGGGTCGCATTGCCGAGCATTTACGCAAGGGTTCTTTAAAGCTTAACGACGTGCATACGCTGGTGCTCGATGAGGCGGATCGCATGCTCGATATGGGCTTTCGCGATGCCATTGCCGGTATTGTTGAAACTATTCCGCCGGGGCGTCAAACGCTGATGTTCTCCGCAACCTACCCCGATGACGTGCTGGCGGTCAGTCGCCAGTTTCAGCAAGATCCACTGCAGGTACGCGTTGAGTCGGTGCACAGCGAAGAGGTGATTAGTCAGCACTTTTATAAAGTGAAAGCGGCGGATAAACCCGAGCTGCTGGTGACCCTGCTCAGCAAGCACTATCCCGATTCGACGGTGATTTTTTGCAATACCAAGCGCGACTGTCAGGCCGTGGCCGATGCTTTAAATGCTGAGGGTTTTGTTGCCAGCGCCCTGCACGGTGATATGGATCAGCGCGACCGCGATTTGGTGCTGGTGCAGTTTTCTAATAGCAGCTGCCCGGTATTGGTGGCGACAGATGTTGCTGCGCGGGGGCTGGATGTTAAATCCCTAAAAGTGGTGGTCAATTACGATTTGGCCCGTGACCCGGAAGTGCACGTGCACCGCATTGGTCGCACCGGCCGTGCGGGTGAAGAGGGCAAAGCCATTAATTTTTACGAACCCAGTGAGGTTTTTCGTTTGGAGGCCATTGAATCTTATTCAGGTGTGAGGCCTCGTTTGGAAAAAACACCGGCACCTGAGGCGAGGATGGATAACCCCGCCCCGGCACCGATGGTCACTCTGTGCATTGATGGTGGGCGTAAAGATCGCTTGCGCCCCGGTGATATTTTGGGTGCCTTAACCGGTGACGGCGGGCTGCCCGGCAACGATATCGGCAAGATCGATATATTTGATTTCCGTGCCTATGTAGCTGTAGCGCGAAAATCGTCGGGTATTGCCTATAAAAGCTTGCGAGACGGGAAAATTAAAGGCCGTAGTTTTAAAGTGCGGAAGCTGTCTTAAGTCTGGTTTTAGTGGGCTTTTTTGAGAAATGACAGTGATGGCTTCGCCAGTTATTGAACCGATTAATGCCGAGCAGCAAGCCCAGGTGCTGGATAAAACACAGGCAACCCTGGCCTTGGCCGAACAGGAATACGGGCGACCCTTTGCGGCGATCCCCGTACTGTTTGATTTGCGCGGGCGCTGTAGTGGTATGTATCGGGTTAGAGGGCGCGAGCGCGTGATGCGTTTTAATCCGCATATTTTTGCCAAGTATTTCGATGATAATCTGGCGACCACTGTGCCTCACGAAGTCGCTCATTATGTGAGCGATTGTCTCTACGGTCTGGCGAAAATTCGTCCCCATGGGCGTGAATGGCGACAGATTATGCAGGCGTTTAATGCTGACGATAGTCGTACCGCGGATTATGACTTAAGCGGTATTCCAACCCGTCGTCAGCGTTATTTTGATTATCGTTGTGTCTGCCAGAGTCATCGCCTTTCGTCTCGCCGCCACAATAAAGTGGCGCGTAGGGAGGTCAGTTATAACTGCCGTCAGTGCGGTGAAGTTTTGAGTTTTGTCGCGCCTTGCCAAGTGCGCACATAATCAAGATACTGCGCGCTTGAAATTATTTGAGGCCTTCAGGGCTTACCTTAAGTGGAATTGTGAATATGAAAATTAGTAAAAACAGTGTTGTCGAGTTTGAGTACAGTCTGAAAGATGGCGAGGGTAAGCTGCTGGAAAATTCTGCGGGTGGTGAGGCGACCGTTTATTTACACGGACATGGCGGTATGCTGCCAGCGCTTGAGCAGGAACTTGAGGGTAAAGAAGTCGGCGATCACATTGTCGCTGATTTAAAACAGCCCTACGGCCCCAATCATCCCGACAGTATTCAGCGTGTGCCGCTAAAACATTTACGCGCGAAAAAACGTCCGGAACCCGGCACGACTGTTGTCGTGCAGGGTAAGGAAGGGCCGCGTCAAGTTACCGTCGTTAAGGTCGGTAAGTTTTCGGTTGATGTCGATACCAATCACCCCTTTGCAGGGCTCGATTTGACCTTTGATATCACGATTAAAACCGTACGAGAAGCGACGAAAGAAGAGCTTTCTCACGGTCACTCCCACGGTGCTGACGGCACACACAGCCACTAATGTTGCTGTTAGTTAGACGAGAAATGAGCGCCTGACATTGGCCGTTGACTGGAGCGTGTATATGATTCGGGCCAGCGACCATTCCCTGTATACGGGCATTAGCACAGATGTTGAACGGCGTTTTATTCAGCATCAAAATGGCACCGGGGCAAAGTACTTTCACTCTGGTCGCCGGCCTGAGCAAGTAGTGTTTCGAGAGGCGGGGCACGATCGTTCCAGCGCCAGTCGACGTGAAGCCGCAATAAAAAAACTGCCGCGCAGTGAAAAGCTGCGACTGGCAGAGAGCGGTACGGGCTAACCCTACGTACATTCGAGAATAGAAAAATGACAACGACTGACCCCGACTTACTACTGCGTGCCAAACTAGAAGGCGAAACGGCAAAAATGCCCTGGCGCGAGCTACAGCAATTTTTCGCTAACGGTACGGCTATTTACGTAGCGCCGGCTCTCGATCTGGTTGAGGTCGCCGCTCAAATGTCGAGTAACAATGAAACGCAGATCGAAGCCTGGCAGGTCAAAGGTGAACTTGGCCAAATTAGCGATGCCCTGGCTTTGGAGTGGTACGAGGCTAATGCGTTAATGTGGTCGGTGGTGGTTAGACCCTGGGTCCTGGTGCAGCCCATTTTTCGGGATTAAAAATAGTTCCTCATTGGGTCGGTAATTATCGATACGTTTTTTTTGCCCCTCCGCTCGTCAACACCATTGACCGGCTGTCTTTTTAGCTGGACAAGAGGGATATTTGTTAATCCTGTGAGCTAATGCTCGCTACACCCCCCCATAAAACGCAAGTGTGAGAGTCGATTGATATATATTGGCTGGGTCGTGAGCCAAGTAGCTGTAGGGTAAAAACAGTTGAGGAGTTGGCTGCGGCAAATAGCTTTTTTCTAAAAGGGGAAGTAAATTGGATTTAGCTACACTTATTGGTTTTGTTGTTGCTGTCGGTATTATTGTTGCGGCAATGATTATGGGCGGTGGGGTGATGCCCTTTGTCGATGTCCCTTCTATGGCGGTCGTTGGCGGCGGTACTCTTGGCGCGGTGATGATGCAGTACAACTTCGGTCAATTTACAGATGCTATTAAAGCAGGCTTGAAGTCTTTGATGTACAAGGCTCAGGCGCCTGGCGATGTCATTCTGGAAATTGTCGACATGGCAAAAGAGACCCGCACCGGCGGCTTACTGGTATTAGAAGAGAAAGAGCCCAGTAGTGAATTTTTGGCCAAGGGTGTGGCCATGCTGGTGGATGGCATGGAAGCAGATGTGGTTTCTCAGACATTAACCGCAGAGAGAAACCGAGCGGCAGTTCGCCACGATGATGGTGCTGCGATATTCGAAAAAATTGCTGAAGTGGCACCGGCCATGGGTATGATCGGCACCCTGGTTGGTTTGGTATTGATGCTCGGCAATATGGACGACCCGAAAAGTATTGGTCCGGCTATGGCGGTTGCCCTGTTGACGACTCTTTATGGTGCTTTAATTGCTAATGTTGTTGCCTCACCAATGGCGGGTAAACTGGGTTTACGTCGTAATGAAGAGTTTCTACTGCAATCCATAATCATTGATGGTATTTCCGGCATGCAGGAAGGGCGCAACCCTCGGGTTATCGATGACATGTTGCGTACCTATTTACCAGGTTCCAAGCGTGATCTTGATGGTGAATCTAAAGACGGGGATAAGTAGACCTGTGGGATTAAACCGTAACCAGGGTTTGCTATGAGCGACGAACCGGAGAAAAAAGAAGGGGCAGGGGTGCCGGCGTGGGTCATGACCTTTGCCGATCTGATGACCTTACTCATGTGCTTTTTTGTGCTGCTATTGAGCTTTGCTGAGATGGATCTCATTAAGTTTAAGCAAGTGGCAGGCTCTATGAAAGAAGCCTTCGGCGTACAGAAAGTAGTGCCGTCGGATCGCTCTGAATCCACTATGGATTTTCTTGATGGGCAAACTTCCGATACTCCGCTTTTTGAGAAAGTGGGTGATTTAGATTCCTTAGATCCAAAAGCACTGGCTAAATTATTAGAGGAAATGCAGGCTGAGCAGACAGAAGCTGAAGCTTTAAAGCTGGCAGCATTACTCAGCGAAGAAATTGCAGCCGGTGCGATAGAACTGGAAACGACTGCTGACAGTATTATTATCCGTATTAGTGAAAAAGCATCATTTCCATCGGGGCGAGCAAAATTGCGGTCGGAATTTGTGACTGTGCTGGATAAAATCCACTCGGCTTTGGCTGAGGTTGAAGGCACTGTAACGGTTGCAGGGCACACCGATAATCTGCCGATCAATACGAGACGTTTCCGTTCTAACTGGGAGCTTTCTGCAGGGCGAGCGGTATCTGTAGTGCACGCCTTGTTGCGTTTAAAGGTGTTAGACCCAGGGCGTTTTTTGATTGAAGGCCATGGTGACGCCCACCCTATAGTGCCCAATGATAGTGCTGAAAATAGAGCGAAAAATCGCCGAGTTGAGTTGGTGATTGTTCTGAAACAAGTATTAGTTGAACAAGATGCAGAAGATGGTGGTGCAGCGGAATCTGAAGAACCTACAGATTCCGCCGTTGAGGAGTCTGATGGAGAGAGCGCTGAAGAGTCTAACGAGCCAAGTGTTGAGCAGGCCTCGTCTGAGGAAGCGCAATCTGATGATCCAGAACGCCCTAAGCCAGGAGCTCTAAGGCCTGATTTAAATGATGAGGTTGGGGCCGACTCAGTCATTCCAGAATCCAGCTCAGCTGAGAAGGATACTGCAAGGACGGATGACAAGGCGCCCAATAGACAAGAGCTTTCACTGCCGTCGGGGTTTGAGAGTGAGTTACCCGGCGCAGATATCCCCCTGCCGGGTTATGATGGTGAGCTAGATACCCCGGAAGAGCTGAAGTTGTTGCTACAAGCTTTGGATGATGCTGCTGCAGCGCCCCTCGTTGATGAATAGTGAAATAATAAAAGAGTAAAGGTAGAGGCATGGAAGAGAAAAGGCGGTTTTACCGAATTGATGACAGTGTTTCGCTGAGTTATAAGGCGATCAGTGAGGCCGGCCTGGACGATGCTATAGCATCGTCGAAAATTGATTCGGGGCGTCGACAAAAGCTATTGAGTTCACTAGCTGAGCTCGATGGTCGGATTAATTCACTGCTGCTTGATATCGATGATCAATTGCCCGAGGTCGCATCGGTGCTTAAATTACTCAATCGTAAAATTCATATTGTTGGTCAGATGTCTGATAGTGTCGAGTCGAGTGGCCAGGAGGATGTGATCCCCCGGCCCACCCACAAGATTAGCCTCAGTGCGAGTGGCGTGTCCTTTCATGCGCCTGCGAGTGTGCGGGTTCACGACTGCCTCGAATTATCACTGACCTTGTTTCCCGAGTACTATTTTATAAAAGCCTTTGGCCGTGTGGTCAGCTGTCGTGATGCTCTGCCTTCGTCGCCCGATTTTAATAAGCTAGTGGCGGTGGATTTCGTCTATCTCGATGACGATGACCAAGACTACATTATGTCTCATGTACTGAAAAAGCAGTCTGAGCTTTTACGTGGATCGAAGAGCGATTAACGCCTCATTTATTAGTTCCGGCTTTCGATAGCCTTTCTCTGTTTACCCACATTTTTTGTCGCACGCCTTCTGGTAGAATTGCCGCCCGGTTTTTCTTCCTTTAATTTTGGCGTGGGACGTAGTGATGGCAAATCCAAAAGTTGGTTTTATCAGTCTTGGTTGTCCCAAGGCTCTGGTTGATTCTGAGCGCATCCTTACCCAGTTAAAACTCGATGGTTACGATGTCACCCCCAGTTATGCTGATGCCGAAGTGGTGGTGGTTAACACCTGCGGTTTTCTCGACAGCGCCAAGCAGGAATCCCTCGATGCCATTGGCGAAGCGATGGCTGAAAATGGCCGGGTTATTGTCACCGGCTGCATGGGCGGTGAAGAAGGGCTGATTCGCGACACTCATCCCGGTGTGTTGGCGGTGACAGGCGCTCATCAATACGAAGAAGTGGTGAGCGCCGTACACGACAGCGTTGCGCCGCCCACCGATCACAATCCCTACACCGACCTGTTGCCCCCCCAAGGGGTGAAGCTCACGCCGCGACACTACGCCTATTTAAAAATCTCTGAGGGCTGTAATCACAGTTGCAGCTTCTGCATTATTCCTGACCTGCGTGGCAAATTGGTCAGTCGCCCCGTGGGTGAAGTGCTGGACGAAGCCGAGCGACTGGTGAAATCTGGCGTGCGCGAATTGTTGGTTATTTCTCAGGACACTAGCGCTTACGGCGTCGACATTAAATACCGCACCGGCTTCTGGCAGGGCAAGCCCGTGAAATCACGCATGTTCGAATTGTGCGAGGCCCTCGGTGATATGGATGCCTGGGTGCGCCTGCACTACGTCTACCCCTACCCCCATGTCGACAATATTATTCCGCTGATGGCCGAGGGTAAAATCCTGCCCTATCTCGATATCCCCTTTCAACACTCCAGTCCTTCTGTATTAAAAGCCATGAAGCGCCCCGGCGATCAGATAAAGACCCTGGGGCGGATTCAGCGCTGGCGCGACATGTGCCCCGATTTAACCCTGCGCAGCACCTTTATTACCGGCTTTCCCGGTGAAACCGAGGACGACTTCAAACACCTGCTCGACTGGTTGCAGGAAGCGCAGCTCGATCGCGTCGGTTGTTTCAAATATGAAGCCGTCGAAGGTGCTCCGGCCAACGCACTGCCTAACCCTGTACCGGAAGAGGTGAAACAGGAACGCTGGGAACGCTTGATGGAAACCCAACAGGCAATCAGCACAGCGCGGCTGGCCAAAAAAGTCGGCAGTACCATCGAAGTACTGGTTGATGAAGTTGACGAAGAGGGCGCCGTGGCTCGCTCATGGGCTGATGCACCTGACATTGACGGCAATGTCTTTTTGAACGGTGAATGTGATTTGCAGCCCGGTGACAAGCTAACGGTTCTGGTCGAACACGCCGATGAATATGATCTCTGGGCGAGCCCTGTTAGCAGTACTTAAAATAGTAGTCGGCCCGTTTTTTATCACCGTAATATCACCGGTTTATGTGTGCTTATTTAGGGGTGAATTGGAAGCGTACGTCGCCTGGCGAAGTTGTTTTTCATTGGGTGATAGGGGTAGCGGTTATTCTTTAAAATCAAATCGCGTAGAACGCAATAAACTTGGAAGTAAAATATGATAAAAATTATTTTAGTGGTGTTGTCAGCCATGCTTATTCTTTCAGGGTGTGCCTCCAATGAAGGCGGTGATAATTTCAAAGCGCCTGTAAATACATTGGTTTTTGTACATGGAGCGCATTTAACCAGTAATGCGTGGTCTTCTGTTGTAGTCCTTCTCGAGAAGGATGGCTATAACACTATTGCTGTGAATCTTCCTGGGCGAGAGCAATCAGCTAACCCCAATAAAATCACATTGGATGTTTCTTCTCAGGCGCTATGCGATGCTATAGAAAATATAAGCACCCCCATAACCTTTATTTCCCATAGTCAAGGTGGTGCTATTGTAAATAATGCGCTGTCAATTTGCCCAATGGAGAATATCAAAAATATTATTTATGTGGCTGCTGTCGCGCCTATAAATGGCGACAAACCTTTTTCGTTGCTAAATTCCTCAGATAAAGAAAATTACTTTAAAGGCGTTAGCTTTGACGAAAAGTCAGGATGGATGGTTATTAATAGTAAAGAATCGTTCGTAAGTGTATTTACAAATTCAACCTCAAATGAGGTTGTAAACTTAATTTCATCTCAAGCCGTTAACGAGCCAGCTATTATAGGAGACGGTGTAGTAAGTTATGAGGAAGAGTATTTTTCAAGAATAAATAAATTCTACATATATACAACGCAAGACAAGATAATTTCACTGAGATCTCAAGAATCCATTGTGAAAAAAATTGATCTTAAAAATCATGCAACCATGGATACGGGGCACTTGCCAATGATCTCAAGCCCACTAAATCTGGCGATTAAAATTAAAACTTTTCTGCCATAAAAAGCAGGTATTAAAAGTATCAATACCTGTATGTAAGAATGATAAAATTCAAATGAAAGTTGTAATTTTCCTTTTGGTAGCGCTGTGTTCTTCATTGTCCTTCTCTGCAGAGTGCGTCATATTGCTTCATGGTCTAGCTAGAACGTCTAGCTCGATGGAAGAGATGAGTCAAAAGCTGAGCCGCGAAGGATACTATGTGGCCAATATTAACTACCCCTCTCGAAAAATGGATATTGAAAAGTTATCTGAGCTTGCGGTTAAGGATGGCTTGAATCGATGCCAAGAAAACTCTGCAGCTCCTGTTAATTTCGTGACCCACTCTCTAGGAGGGATTCTCGTTCGCCAATTTTATAAAAACAAGACCCCTGGAAATGTTAAAAGAGTTGTTATGCTTGGCCCTCCAAATAATGGAAGTGAGGTTGTTGATAGTCTTAAAAATATACCAGGCTATGAGCTTATGAATGGCCCTGCAGGAATGCAACTCGGTACAGAGAAGATAGATACACCTAAAAGTTTGGGCCCAGTTAATTTCGAGCTGGGTGTAATCGCGGGAACGCAATCAATAAACTTAATATTGTCTACTTACTTGCCGGATCCTAATGATGGGAAGGTCTCTGTAGAGAGTGCAAAGGTTGAAGGGATGTGTGGTTTTTTAGCTTTACCTGTGAGGCATCCGTTCATGATGAAAAATGATGGTGTTATTGCTGAGGTTGTCAGTTTTTTATCGTCTGGGAAATTTAACAATAAGGAAGCCATTGATTATTGTGATAAATAGAATATTGTTTAATAAGGTTTTTTATTGTGGTGTGAAAACTATCTAAAATTGATAATGATGCTTTCCGCTCTAGTGAGTGCCGTATAAACTTTCAATGAGTTATCAAATCTATAATGCATGCAGTCGTATAGGTCTGGTTCGGCCCCAAAATTGATTAAGCTACACAACTGTAAGTCAGCTTGCGAGGTGCATTATGGATTGAGCACTACATTTGTTTCTTGAGCTGATCTGATAATTACTGTGTTGTGCTACAAAATTGGTGGTGAGTAGTATCCAGTGCTGGATTGATACAGATGGCTCTGATTTCACTAGACTATTCATGGCCAGTGACTGTATTTAAGTCGGTCTAAATACCGGTTGCTTGGAGGCGGCGGTGATGCCGGGAATACAATGTTCACGAGCAATGACAGGCCATCCAATAGTGAGTAGGGCTTTTAATTGAGAGGTTTCAGACAGATATTTTTTATATGTAAGTTTTTTTGTTGATCAGCGCGAGGTAGCTGCGATGGCTACGGCCTGCTTATCATCAGTTCTGGCCAAACGGTGTGAGGTTTTGTATTCGTACATACGGCTGTCCGCCAAGCCAATCATATCATTTGCTGATTTACACTCGTGGGTATTTGCTTTCCCGTAACTAATGCCTACGTTATCAAAGCCGTTTTCATCGAGTCGTTTTTCTATCAGAATAATGGCAGCGTTAATATCTGCTTCGCTAGTGGTATGCGCGATGATGGTGAATTCATCGCCACCTATTCGATAAACCTTGCATCCATCAACCTCAATTTTACTCAGGTAGCTGGCAAATGTGCGTAACAGATCGTCACCGCGTAAGTGCCCATAGGTATCATTAATTCGTTTCATGCCATCTAAATCAATCAGGTAAAGGGTTCTTTGAGCGCAAGAGGTTTTCAGGGGTGGCTGGTCAATAACCTGGATAAAGTCCTGGTCGAAAGCGTGACGATTGGGGATGCCGGTTAAATGGTCAGTACGTGTTATCGCCAGCATTTTGTGCATACTTTGTAATGCCTGATCTTTCTCGCTTGAAAGAATGCGAATCCTGTCCGCTAATGCCAGGGCAAGAAGAATGGCATCGAAGGTGCCGCCGTATAAAGTAAATAATTCTGAATTGCGCACCAGATCAGGTAGCAAGCCCACGTTTGCTGGCAGGATCATAACGCCCGGAATTAGAAGAGCAATAAAGGCGAGTACGAAATAACGTGCTGGTCGAAACCCGCTGCGCATACTAGCGATAGAGCTAATCAGGGCGAGGACAAGCCAATAACTAATAACCAGCGTAGCTAGCATGTGTGCATAGCTTATCGCGATAAAACAACTGGGCAGCAATAACAGTGGTAGCCAGTAATTAACTTGACTGAGGGTTGCGAGGCGAGGGAAGCGGCTTTTTAGGTCTAAAAACTCTACATAAAATAATGTGTTCAATACGGGTAATAAAAAGAAGGGGATGTAGTGTATCTGAAGGTTATGAAAGTGGAATAACTCTGCAGGGAGATGGAAGGTAAATGCCCAGGCTAAAAAATAGGCAACGAGGTAAATTGAATAATAAAAATATGCCTTGTCGCGAGTGGAGGTGAATATTAATGTATTGTAAAGCGCGAGGGTGAGTAAGGCCCCAAAAGCAGTCAGTGCTAGCACATTCTCCCATGCCACACGTTTTTTGAAATCTGCCGCTGACAGCCACTCGAAATCTGGAAATGAGGCAAAATAGGGGCTTTCAAACCGTAACAATAGTTTCCCACTCGAGCCGGAAGGTAACGACATATTTTTACCATAGTGCAACATGTAGTCGTGATCGGCTGTGTACCCTGTTTTAAATATTTCTATAGTGCCGTTTTCTAAGTAAAGCCTAACATCTACATTTTCAATGAGTGTTCCACCAGGATTCATTACCCAGGTGGTAATGTCGCTTTCATTACGCAATTCTACGTAATACCAATAGCTTCCACCCAATAGATCTACGTGTGAGATAGTAGAAAGTTGGGTAATAAAGCTGGGGATTTCTGCGGCAGTAGCGGGAAATACTTCATCGCCAGCATGATATAGCTGGCCACTTTGATTCAGAACTGTCATGTCGCCAGACAAGATGGAAACCACTTCACCTTGGCTAGCTGGGGTGTATAGGCACAGTAAAACTAACAGCGCACTTATGCATGGTGATGCCAATGATGCGATGCCAGTACCTTTATATTGTTTATCCACGAGGAAAAATACAATCTTTAAAAACACAAGTCGTGCCTGATTAATTCTTTGAATAAGCCGAGAAGTTTGGAAATGGGCTTGGGTGTTGGTTATTTTTTTATTTCGTTCCGATTGAGTCTACCGTAGCCATTTTTAAAATGCAGCACCAGTTGTCGCTTTCTCGCTTCGGCAGAAAATGATGAGCGCCAAGAAGCAGTGGGGGTTTGCTGGGGGAATAAATAGAAAATCTGTGTTGTTAAGAGCTGGTGTTAAAGACAAACTCGGCTGAGGCGATAGTTTTTACCCGAATATATCGCTTTATTAGTTTGAGTTATTGAGGTTTTATCTACCCGACGGATCATATGTCAATTCTTGACCCGCCAGGTAGTAGTGACAGTTATTCTTCGAGCGTTTCTCCCGAGCCGCCAAATTCTTTTGGCAGGTCTTTGAATTTCGGCAAACCGTCGGGTACGGACATTGTCTTCTCACCGTAAAACAGGTGCATGCTACCGGTATGGGTTTTGCCGGGGACGATGTTGAGATAAACATCCGTCATGCCCATGGCAGGGTGCTCGCTCAATACATGTCCGCCGCATTGTGTGCAAAACCGTCGGTGACTGGCATCGGTTTTTGCAAAAGAGCCAAGTTTGTCTTCGCCGGCGGTAATTTTCACCGCATCGGGGGCCCATAGGCTAAAGGCGTTAATGGGGGCGCCCGCCCACATTGCACAGTCGGTGCAATGGCAGTAGCCCATGACTTTGGGGTCACCAGTTACTTCAATTTTGACTGCACCGCAAAAACAACTTCCTGCATGTGTTTCACTCATAACGCTCTCCTGTAATGGTCGGTATGATTTGCCGACTCAATGTCTAAATGTTCACCCAGAACAACCGGGTGTGTTCCGACTTTACATCGTAGCCCTACAAAAACTCAAATTTTGATTTATAGAACTAATGGTTGAGCTATCAATTAGTTTGTGTTTCTACCACATTATTTAGATCTATTTTTTGTAATAACGTGCGTCGGCCAGGGTTTTGAAAACTATAGACTGCATCTTGGCGAGTAGCTGACGGCTGTTAACAGGGTTGTCATCGCTGTCAGTTGCGAGGTTTTCGTGTTGCGTTGTTGATTTAAAGGGGATCGTCAATTTTCCAAAGTCGTTGATCAGGCCAATGTCAGTCCAGCTTGAAACGATGATATTACGGTGGTCGACAGGGCTACCCAAATCCCTACCAAGGCTGTAGTCCTTAACTGTATTTTGGACACCCAGACGGCTTAAAATGGTAGAGCAAACATCCATATGGCTGGTGCGCTGGTCGATGGATCGCGGTGATGTATTGGGGATGGAAACAATCATCGGTGTGCGAACCTGCCAGTCGTTGAAGGCTGAATTGTGACCCCAGCGTCCGCGTTCCATGAATTCCTCACCATGATCGCCAGTGATAATAATCAGCGTGTTTTCTATATCAGAAGATTTCTTTAAGTGCTCAACAATCCGTTGTAATTGCTTGTCTATGCCATTCGCAGCGTTAATATAGCGCGCCTTCATGCCTTTAATTTTTGGTGCCAGTTCTTTGCGTGAGAGCCCTGCATAGTCGAGTGAATCTAAATAGTCTTCGCGTACGACTGCGTTTTCGGGAAATGAGTAGCGGGCGTGGGTGGATTCGTAAAAGATAAAACCAAAGAATGGTTTTGATTGATCTCTCATTTGCATATCGTTAATCAGGCTTGATGTGTTTTCTCTGTCCCGCTGCCAGGGTTCTCCATTACCATTTTCTACCAATTTGTCATTCGGGATGTTGATAAATATGGTGCGGTCCAACTCCGGATAAGTGAATTTTGCCCCTGTATAGATAAAATACTGGTATTCATAATTATCGAGCACATCAAAAAATACAGGCCCCTTGTTACTGCGTAAAAAACCATCCCAGTTGTTTCCATGCAGGCCATAGAAGAGAGAAAACAAGCCTTGTCGAGTACCGTTGCCGCCGGAATAATGTTGTTTGAAGTTCCATGCCTGTCGAGAAAACTGGCTCATATGAGGCATGATTTCATCGGTCAATAAATCCCAGCGCATTGATTCAGAAACCAGCATGATTATATTAAAAGGCTTTTCAACCTTCGATAATACGATGGGGTTTTTGGGGTAGTTAATGTCGCCTGTTGATTCATTAATCTCTATTTTTGATGGCTTTATGATATCGACACCAAGACGATGTAAAAAACCATTCATGGTCATTGGCTGGTAGAAAGGCAGTGCGTCACTTCTGTTTAAAACGGGGGCGTATAAAATGGCATGGCTATACCCGTAAATAACCCTTTCGCCCATGCTTGCTATCAATAGAAGAGTTAATACGCCGCCGATTGGTATGCTTAAATCTCTTTGTTTGCGAGAAAGAAATAATGCTGTGCCGTGTACAGCAGCCAGGGCCGACAGATAGCCTGAAATAAGCAGGGTGTTCGTTTGGTCGGCACCGAGGGAGTCTATTCCGCCTCTGGTGGTTAATAAATTCCAGACAAAACCATTGAAATGAAAGCCGTACAGGTCATATAAATGACTGTCGGCGAACACAAATAGATGGCCGAAAATTGAAAGGATGACGGCTGTGTAAACAGCTATTCTTAGCCAGCGTTTGAGTAAAAGAAAGCTGATGATGGCCGGTGCCTGGTACATTACACCGTAGGTTAAAATGAGTAGTGCGGTATAGATGGTGTCAATCGACTGGCTTTTTTCGACAGGTTCAAAAAAACCACGGCAAAGAAATATGCTAAATAAAGATGTGCATATAAAATATATTGTCATGTTTCGATATGCTTTCACAGAGTGCCTTCTTTATATTTTTATCAGATCAAAGTAAGTGTTTGTTAGTGGTAGGCTTGGCACCTGAAAGTTTTATCGTCTTATGGGAAAGGTTTTTCCAGTCATTCGCGTATACATAGCCTAAGACATAGGCTTTTTGATCTTCTTTTGAAATAGTGAGAAAAACGGTAAGCGCATAGCTTGTATCAGCGCCTGCATCAATGGTAACTAAGTTGTTGTTATTCAAAGTGTGCAGGTTATTTATGCATGTGCTGTGTGTGACGAGGACCATGTTGATGCCATCTGATTTGTTTTTCAGAATATCTTCTAGAAATCTTTCCTTGCAGTTGTCGTGCAACCACTCCTTGCTAGTACTGGCGCCATCAAACATAAATTGTGCTGTTTGATAAGTCCGTTTAAGGGGACTGTTGTAGAAAACGGTATGGTCCCTGGTTAAAAAATATTCAAAATTGTCGCCCAGTTTTATCGATATATCCTTACCTATCACCGTTATTCCGGTGTCTCCATTCAGGCATTGATGGTCTGAATGATCACAGCGCTCCGCATGTCTGACCAATGCGACAACATTTCCCTGCGCCCAATGTGCCTTCAGATTGAAGGCTTCAATGCTGTTGCTTTCTAAAATGTGGGCCAGGCTATCAGGGTGGGTGAAAAAACCTGTGCCGATTATTAAGGCAAACGAAATAACAAATGCCGATAAGCGCCAAACCCCCATTTTTCGGGCTGAGCAACCTATGTAGTGGTCAAGTAAATTTGGCCGCAGTTTTGTAAAGGACATGCTTTTACGCTTTGTAGGATTTGCCATAACGTCTGTGAGAAATTGCGTGATTCATAGTTGTCGTCATCCGTCCGGTTAATGGTCGTGTACCGCTGCCCACTCTCCTTAGTCTGGCAAGATATCAATTGATTATTAAGACAGCCTTAATAGCACCCTCTTTATATTCTTTTCCGGCTGAGAAATTTGTTGTTGAAGGCATGACTTGCACCTTAGTAATACGCTATGTTCCGAGGTCCCAATTCACCTGGGCCCTAATAAACTAGAGATCTTGTTATATGATAGGCCTTCGACTTTAAAACTATCTATTACCACGAGAGCACGCCATGAATCACACCAGTCAGTCAGCTCAATTTATGTTTCGCAACGCTCTGTGGCGACACGCCAGCAAAACGGCGGTGGTGATTGGCGAGCGCGCTTATACTTATAAACAGCTGGATGAGTTGTCGAGCCACCTGGCTGGCCACCTCGCCAACAATGGTGTGGCAAAGCAGGACAAGGTGGCGATTTTACTGCGCAACTGTATTGAATATGTTGTTACCGATTTAGCGATTATTAAGCTCGGTGCGGTGAAGGTGCCCTTGAACGAGATGCTCAGCCGGGATGATGTTGCTTATATGCTGGGTCACTCGGGAGCCAAAGCGGTGGTGGTGCATAGCTCTTTGATCGACAAGCTGGACGAAGCTGAATTGGCCAAAACGGATCTTGCCCATCGCCTAGAGGTGGATGATGTCGGCAGTGGTGTAATGGCGGGCCACAGTGGCTGGGGTGAGTTATTCGCCGCTGATCTACAAAGCTTCGAGTGGCAGGAAGTCGGCCCGCAAGATACGGCATTGATCCTCTACACCGGCGGCACCACCGGGCGACCCAAAGGTGTGATGCACAGCCACGGCGCGATGATGATTAACGGCCTGACCCATATCGTGCACGGTGAAATTGCTGAGGGCGAAAAGCTGCTGTTGATTAGCCCGCTGCCCCATTCTGCGGGCTTCTTTTTACAGACTGCTTTGTTACAGGGTGCGACATCCTATGTGCAGAGTAAGTTTGATCCTGAGCGGGTACTCGAAACCATCAGTAAAGAGGGTATTACCTGGACCTTTCAGGTGCCGACGATGATTTACCGAGTGCTCGATGCCTACGACCCCAGCAAGCACAATATCGAAACTCTGCGCACGCTGGTTTATGGCGCTGCGCCGATTACCAAGGTGCGTTTGCGCGAAGTACTCGATAAATTTGGGCCGGTATTACTGCAGCTGTTTGGTCAGACCGAAGTGCCTAACTTCGCGACAAAATTGTCTAAAGCCGACCATCTCGATGAGAAATTTCTTGGCTCTTGCGGCCAGCCGATTATTACCTCCGATGTGCGCATTGGTGATGAAAAGGGCGATAGCCTGCCCTTTGGTGAGGTTGGTGAAATTATGGCCCGCTCACCCTATACCCTGAGCTGTTATTACAACGCACCCGAAAAAACCGCTGAAGTTTATGAGGGTGAATGGGTAAAGACGGGCGACGTGGGTTATCAAATCGACACCGGTCATGTGTTTATTGTCGACCGTTCCAAGGACATGATTATCTCCGGTGGAATGAATGTGTATTCCTCGGAAGTTGAAAATGTGGTGCAGGAATTTCCCGGTGTTAAACAGGTGATGGTTATCGGTATTCCCCACGAAGACTGGGGCGAAGCGGTGTGTGCTGCGGTGGTGCCTGCGGATGAGGGCCTGGATGAAAAGGCACTGATCGCTTTTTGCAAAGACAAGCTCGCGGCTTATAAAGTACCAAAGACGATTGATATTGTTGAGGCGATTCCGCTCACTGCTTACGGTAAGCCTGACAAGAAAGCCCTGCGTGTGAAGTACTGGGGGGATCAAACCCGACAGGTCAATTAAGCGTGGTGTTCAACAGGGGGTATTTAAGCTTTTACTCTATATCCTGATTTATCTTTGAGCCTGGCGATGTGATACTTTTTTCAGGAACTGGTAAATTACGCCCCGGACAAAGTGCATCCCTTGCTGTGGCTTGATGAGTGGCTGGGGAATGAAGTACAACCCCAGCGAATATTTATTACTGATGGGGTCGATAAAGCTGAAGCCGAGAAAATTTTACACACCGTTTACAGTCAGTAAACGGCAACTTAAAAATGAAAAATGGGGAGTTAGACATGGGACGAGTTCAAGATAAAGTGGCACTAATCACTGGCGGTACTTCGGGTATCGGCTATGCCACTGCAGAATTAATTGGCAAAGAAGGCGGCAAAATCGTCATCTCTGATTTACGTGCGGTTGAAGGTGAAGCTTCTGCACAAAGATTGCGTGATCAGGGTTATGACGCTATTTTTGTTGAGCAAGATGTGACGGTTGAGGAACGCTGGCCTGAAGTGATTACCGCCGTTGTCGCTAAGTACGGACGCCTGGATATTATGGTCAACAATGCGGGTATTGCGGCTGAAACCGAGCTTGAGACATGCGACCTCGCGCACTGGCGTTCTGTGAATTCAGTGAATATGGAAGCCGTGTTTATGGGCACCCAGAATGCCATTAAGCAAATGAAGCTCAATGGCGGTGGTAGCATTATTAATATTTCATCGATTGAAGGTCTGGTGGGTGATCCCCGCTTTGGTGCTTACAATGCCAGTAAAGGTGGCGTGCGTTTATTTTCTAAGTCAGCGGCACTTTACTGTGCTGAGAAAAAATACAATATTCGCGTTAACACGCTGCACCCCGGTTTCACCAAAACGCCCATGGTTGATGATGCTATTGATATGTTTTCACCCGATGATGCTGAGCGTATCAACCGTGAAATTGTTATGGGTCACATGGCTGAAGCCGTTGATCAAGCCTACGGTATTCTATTTTTGGCCTCTGATGAGTCGCGTTATATGACCGGCACAGAGCTTGTTATTGACGGTGGCTTTACCTGCCACTAAAACATAGCGAGTGATTTCTGATGGGCAGAGTTGAAAATAAGGTCTGTTTGATTACCGGCGGTACGGGGGGCATTGGCTACTCGGCTGCAGAGCTAATGTGCCGCGAAGGTGGCAAAGTGGCCATTACGGACATTCGCCCCAAAGAGGGTGAGGCTGCTGCCCAGACACTGCGTGACCAGGGTTATGCGGCCATTTTTATTGAACAGGATGTCACTGCTGAAAGCCGTTGGCCGGAAGTCATTGCCGCCGTAGTGGCCGAATACGGTCGTTTAGACGTACTGGTGAATAATGCGGGCGTGGGTGCGGCGACTGATCTCGAAGAGAGCGATTTGGCCCACTGGCGTTTTATTCAGTCGGTCAATCTGGAAGCCGTGTTTATGGGTACTCAGAACGCCATTAAGCAAATGAAGCGCAATGGCGGTGGTAGCATCGTCAATATCTCTTCTATCGAAGGGATTATCGGCGACCCTCGCTCGGCGGCCTACAATGCCAGTAAGGGTGGTGTGCGGCTGTTTACCAAATCGGCTGCGCTGTATTGTGCAGAGAAAAAATACAATATCCGCGTTAACTCTGTACACCCCGGCTTTACTAAAACACCCATGGCAGAAACTGCCGGTGATTTATTTGGCCCGGACGATTTGGTGCGTATTCAGTACGAGATTGTGGTTGGTCATATGGCAGTGCCCGACGATCAGGGCTACGGTATTTTGTATCTTGCGTCGGATGAGTCGAGGTACGTTACGGGTACTGAGCTCATTATTGATGGCGGCTATACCTGCCACTAGTGTTGGAATGAAGGGGTTGGCGGTGTTTTAGGTCGTATTTTTTGGCCTTAATACCCCAACCTTTTTTATTTAAGAAGGCAATGACATGCGCTCGATACTTTTGCTCAATGCTAAGGGTGGCTGCGGTAAAACAACGATGGCGACCACTATTGCGGCTTACTATGCGCTGAAGGGTAAAAAGGTCGTGCTGGCTGACTTTGACCCCCAGGGTTCGAGTATGGATTGGCTGGCTGTTAGGCCTGTTGATCGGCCGCGCATTCAGGGTCTGGCTGCCTGGCAGAACCAGGTTCGTGTCCCGAAGACTACGGATTATTTGATTATTGATAGTCCAGCTGCTGTCAGTGGTCGGCCTCTGGCTAATCTGGTGCAACGAGCTGATAGTATTTTAATCCCCGTTTTACCGTCGCCGATTGATATTCGTGCTGCGGAACATTTTATCGGCCAGTTAAATGCCTTGCGCAGTGTGTTGAATACCCAGGTTAAACTGGCGACGGTGGCTAACCGCGTGCGAGAGAATACATTGGCTGCCGGTGAGCTCGATGGTTATCTCGAGATGATTAAATTGCCCAGTGGTAAAAAAACACCTTATCTGGCTATGCTGCGTGCCAGTCAAAATTATATCCGTGCAGCCGAAATGGGTTTATCTATTTTTGAGTTTTCACCGGCTAGAACACAGCATGACCGAGAGAGTTGGACGCGGGTTTTTCGTTGGCTCGACAGTAAACGCAGTCTGCCTACTCCAAAGAATTAGAAAAATTGTATTGTCAAAAATTTAAAAAGATGACTAAAAGCCAATAAAAAAGCCGCGAACAATCGCGGCTTTTTTGCATCGAGCTAAGAGGCTCAGTTGTCGTGTTAGGTCGCAGTCGTACCGCCATCAACGACAATTTCTGCACCGGTAACCCAGGGCGACTGATCGCTGGCCAGGTACAACGCGGCGTTGGCAATATCTGAGGGCTGGCCAACCATTCCCAGTGGCGTGCTGCGTTCAAATGCTTCGTGTACTTTTTCCGCTGAAGGTGCGAGACCCGCGTCGACAAAACCCTGAAGAACGCTTTCGCCCATGTTGGTGGGGATCAGGCCGGGGTGAATCGAGTTAACGCGAATACCGTATTTCAAACTGGCGAACTCAACAGCCGCTGCTTTCGTCAGCAGTTTAACGCCACCCTTGCTGCCACAGTAAGCGCCGAGGCCGGAGTAACCGCGCAGGCCGGCAACCGAAGACAGATTGATGATGGAGCCACCTTTACCGGCAATGCCGCCGGGCTTCATGGCTTTACAGGCGTGCTTTAGGCCGAGGAAAACGCCGCTGACATTAATGTCGAGGATACGTTTAAAGTCTTCCAGCTCGGTGTTTTCAAATAAGGCACAGATTTCGATGCCGGCGTTATTGATAACCACATCAAGGCCGCCGAAGTGTTTGACGGTTTCAGCTGTTACGCGCTCCCAGTCTGCTTCGTTAGTGACATTATGAGGTAAAAATGCAGCCTGGCCACCGGCCTCTTCGATTTCTTTAACCGTCGCACGACCAAGGTCTTCCAGAATATCGGTGATCATGATGGCTGCGCCAGCACGCGATAAAGTTTTGGCAATCTCGGCACCCAGGCCTCTGGCAGAGCCGGTAATGAGCGCAACTTTACCTTCCATTGAAATAGAAATCTTTGACATAAACTTACCCTTTGTTGGTAGTGATCGGGGCGATTGCCCCTTAAATTCGGCGCTTAGTCTAGTAGCTTATTATTCCGGTATTCGGAGGGCGAGCAACTACACCAGCGCTTGAAGGCGCGGCGAAAACTGGTGGTGTCCTGATAGCCGAGGTCGAGGGCGATAGCGTCTATCGAGTGCTCGGTGTTGCGCAGGGCATCAGTCGCCAGTTGTTTGTGTACAGTATCGCGTAGCTTTCGGTAAGTGGTATTTTCAGCCTGCAGGTAGCGAATAATGGTGCGTGATGAAACGTTAAAGACTTTGGCCAGGTCTTCAAGGCTCGGCATATTGTCGGGCTGGCGACGCATAAGATCGAGTACGTGTGACATGGTGAGATTGTTGGAGCGTAGCTCCTGCATTTTTTGTTGAAGCTGGTCTTCGGCGAGCTTGTGAATATGTACGTCGGCAGTAATACACCGTGTGTCGAGCACGCTCTTGGGTAAAATCATCATGTGCTTGTCGCCGTTAAAGCTGATTTCACCGGAGTAAAAATCACTGTAGTCGTCGGCGTAATCGGGCGGAGGATAGGCGAATATGACTTTGGAGGAGCTTAGGGGTTTGCCACCGACAAACTCTAATGCATTTTGCATGGTTAGCATCATTGCTTCGACGACAACGGTCTGGAAGTCGGGATTACTGTGAGTTTCTACGATTTCGACAATGACATCGTCCTTGTCGTAGTAGACCTCGATATCGCAAAAGGTTATCGCTGTGTGGTAGTACTTGGCCGCATCATGAAGGGCCTGGCCGACGGTCTCGCTGCTGATGACTGCGACGCCCATTGCTCCATGGCTGGAAATATGGAATTGTCGGCCAATAGATAAACCTGCGCCGGGCATGTTTAAAGTTTCCATCAGCTCAAAAATGGCGTCACAGAGGGGATCGAAATCAATCTTTTGATTGGGGTCTGCCAGTTGTTCTTGGCTAATACCATGGTTTGCAAAGCAAGCATCCACCTCTTCACTGTGCCCCATGGTTTTAAACACCAGGTTTGCATAGGCAGAAGATACCTGGTGCCCGCTTTTTAAGGCTGGCGTATCCAGAGGTGTCGCTGTCTTATTTGCAGGGGGTGTTTTAGCAGGCATAGGTAATGTCAATTTCCGTGGGTCGCTGGTTTATAAATAGTTGTTGTATAGCGCCCGAGTTCGGCAGTTTGGTGCGGTATATATGCCGCGCTCATAAAGGAGTGTAGCGTATCTACCGATGAATTTCTTTCGACAATACAGTTAGCTAGATGGGGTGGCGTTGTGTAACGCCTATTTCCGTTAGTTAAAAGCGAAGCGCTGTTCAATCATTTAGGCCTTTTCGCAGATGTTTTTGTACACTGGGTGAAAACCAATTAAACACAGACTAATAAATAACAGGGGAGTCAGCCGTGAAAATTGATAGCAGTTTTAGTTTTGGCGATAAAATGGATGACATTAGCTCGATAAAAGAAGGGTACAGGGCCTTTGAAAACCAGGGCTTTGATGGTGTTGTTACCGCAGAAATTCAAAATGATCCGTTTTTAATTGTCGGCATGGGAGCCGATGCGACCGAGAAAGTTGAGTTACGCACGGGTATCGCCGTGGCATTTGCGCGCAGTCCGATGACTACGGCGTATACGGCTCACGATTTAAACGCCTATTCGAAAGGCCGCTTTACTCTGGGTTTGGGTTCGCAGATCAAAGCCCACGTTACCAAGCGCTTCGGTATGCCCTGGCATGGCCCCGCCAAGCAGATGAGTGAGTTTATTCGCTCCTTGCACGCGATTTGGGATTGTTGGTACGACGATGAGCCTTTGGGTTTTCGCGGTGATTGCTATCAGCACACCTTAATGACGCCTGACTTTACACCGAAGAATATCGAGTACGGTCGTCCGAAAGTTGTGATGGCAGCTGTTGGCCCCCTGATGATTAAAACGGCTGCGAAGGATGCCGATGGCATTATTATTCACACTTTCAGTACGCAAAAATTTATTGAAGAACGCCTTTTACCCGGCATTAACGAGACCCTTGCCGAAAATGGCCGGTCGCGCCGTGATTTTGAAATATCCCTGCCGCCCTTTGTGGTCACCGGGGAAACGGAAGAAGAATTTGAGGCCTGTAAGCAAAAGGTTAAATATCGTATTTCCTTTTATGCCTCGACCCCGGCCTATAAAACTGTGCTGGAATGTCACGACTGGCAAGACCTTCACCCCAAGCTGAATCATCTGTCCAAGAATAATGGCTGGGACAAAATGCCCGGCCTGATTAGCGATGAGATGCTCGAAACCTTTGCTGTCGTTGGCGAGCCCCTGCAGGTTGCCGAAAAAATGAAGGCCCGTTACGGGAGTCTGGTTGATAGGCTCACGCTAGAAAATAGCTTGCCTGCAGATGTATTGGCTAAGCAGATGGTGATTATTAAAGGCTAGGTAGTTAGTTGGGGTTGAGCCTAAATATTAGGGTGGTTGCTGCCCAGGCCATGGGTAACGCATACTATGACAATAGATTGACAGTTCTGCGCCCCGCGATTGTTTTGTGGGCGCTAGAAAAATAATTCACTCTTTAATAATAAACGGAGAACGACATTATGGGTAACAGACTCGAAGGTAAAGTCGCCATTATTACCGGCGGTGCTAGCGGCATCGGCGAAGCACATGCCCACCTTTTTGCCAGTGAGGGTGCAAAAGTTGTGGTCACTGATGTGCAGGAAGAGCTCGGTGCGAAGGTTGTCAGCGCGATTCAGGGCGAGGGTGGTGATGCTATTTTTATTCGTCAGGATGTCACTAGTGAGTCCGATTGGGCCGATGTCGCCAAACAGACCGTTGATAAATACGGCGCCATTACAACCCTGGTTAACAATGCAGGTGTCGGTAACTTTACCGGTGTCGAAGAGGAAACTCTTGAAGGTTTTAACCGTGTTGTCGCCATTTGCCAAACCGGTGTTTGGTTGGGCATGAGGGCCTGTATGCCCGCTTTGAAAAAATCGGGTAACGGTGCCATCGTTAACATTTCGTCATTGTTCGGCATTATCGGCACTCCGAGTATGATTTCTTACCACGGTGCTAAGGGTGCGGTGCGTTTGATGACAAAATCTGCAGGCCTGGAATATGCTCAGCAGGGTGTCAGGGTTAATTCAGTTCACCCCGGTATTATTGAAACACCTTTGGCAAAAACGATGGGCGATGAGAAGATGGCAGCAATTGTTCAAACTACGCCGATGGCGAGAACCGGTAAGCCAATCGATATTGCCACGATGTCATTGTTTTTAAGTTCGGACGAAGCCGGGTTTATCACCGGTGCAGAATTTGTGGTTGATGGGGGTTGGGGCGCGCAATAAATAATGGCGTGATTTCTTCCTTAAGCTCTTCTTTTCGGGGCTAATGAAAAAGGCCGGTGCTGATCAATAGCCCCGGCCTTTTTTGTGCTTTGGGACTGGATTTTAACCATCACTGTGACGTAAGAGTCGGCACGAATAGGGGTCGATTTCTTCCTTAATCAGACTGAGTTTGTGGTTTTAAATGTATGGGATTTATCTGAGTGGTGCGAATAAGTACGGCGTTCTGTTCGGGCCCGGGGATATCGATCTAAAAGGTATTAATAAGGGTGGAGCCGCTGACTCCTTGCGTAGTTTGTCGCCACTGATGATGGGGTCTCCGCTCCAGACTTTGTAGACCACTGGACGTTGGTTCTTAGACCTTGGTTTTTAATCGTTAACGGCAGGTGTTTTCGCTGTCGGCTCGAGTGAGTCCTCAGTTCAAGCTTTTTGTGATCGCTAGACTTTGTAGCTATAGGCGATGGATGAGCGTAGCAAATTCAATTTGGCGCCAGGCTCAATTGCCATAATTTCACAGCCGACAGCTTGCAGATGGTTATTGCGCTTGTCTGGCTTACTCCAGACGACACGAAGGCCGAGCTGAATAGTGGTTGGGCCTTTGCTGGGGTGGGGTAGGTCGACGGAAACCAAACGTCGTTGGTCGACGGGCAGGTCAAGGCTGGAAAAAATCATGAAGCCATTAGTGGAGACATCAGCGATATAACCAATAGTGGATTGATTAACAATATCGTAGACCTTGGCCAGTGCGGTGTAGGCTGTGCGTGGTGCCCGGTGCAGTTGATTATCCTGCAGGGAAGAAAGGGAGTTACGTTGATTCACCCTGAAGCCTCTGATAGTTGAAAAAAAGGCGAGCCTTAATGGAATATAACCTCATCGCGTGTAGTGATTATCGATCCCGTGGAGCAGGCGGTATATTAAGCAATTTCCTTGTCGTGCCAAGTCTCAATATTACTTGCGTGAATAGCTTACGCTGTATTTGATTTTAACACGGCCCTTCGAGAGGTGAAATAGACGCGTGTGCTGGTCAAGCTAGCGGTCAAAACCAGGGCTATAACAATACCGATCCAAAAGCCTTCGACGCCCAGTGCTGGCCCCCAAAAATCACTTAGCGCCAGAGAGTAGGCAAGGGGAAAGCCGACCAACCAATACCCAATGCAGGCTAAAACCAAAGTGATATGGGTATCTTTATAGCCGCGAAGAGCACCATTGCCGCCGATATTGATGGCATCAAATACGCGAAAGATGGCTGCGTAAACCAGCAGTGATGCGGCCAGTTCCTGCACAGCAAGGTCGGGGCTAAACAGGGCGGCAATTTGTTCGCGAAATAGCAGTACAAAAGCACCCTGACAAAGGGCGATCACCGAGGTTAGTCCAAGTCCAGTGGCACAAATACGTTGCGCTTGTTGGGGTCGTTGCAGGCCCATTTCATGGGCAACGAGTATTGAAATGGCCTGTGAAATACCCATCGGCACCATAAACATCATCCAGTCAAAAGAGATGGCGACCGAATGACCACTGACGGTAACGGCCCCCAGGTGGGCGACCAATAGTGGAATCAGCAGGAAGAAGCCGCCTTCTGCCAGTATCGCGCCGCCAATGGGCAGGCCGATGCGCAAGGTTTCTTTAAGCCGTTGAATATCAATGGCCTGTCGTGATCCCAATAATTGATAGGCATGCAAGGTGCTCGCTCGGCGGGCGTAGAGCGCTTCGCCAGCGACGATTAAAAAGGAGATGCAAAATGTTGCCCAGCCACAGCCCGCACCGCCGAGTGCGGGCAGACCCCAGTCGCCCATCACCAGGGCGTAGTCGAGGGGGATGTTGATGACAAAGCCTGAGAGGTTAAAAACCATCGCCGTACGGGCTTGCCCCATGCTTTCGAAGGTGGTGCGAAAAGCCATAATATAGGGCAGTAGAAAAGCACTGCCGATCATTGGTAATAAATAGCGGGTGGCAATGCCTGTTATTTCTGCAGGGCTGTCGAGCCGAGGTAAGAGCACGATGCCTGCGACGATAAAAATACTACAGAGCAAGCCCAGAGGCAGGCATAGCCACAGGCAGTTTTGAAATTGCCCTCTTAAGGCATCGGTTTTCCCTGCGCTGAACAGCTGCCCAATAATCGGGCCGTTGCCGAGAATAATGCCGAGTGCCAGCATAATAGAAAGGTTAAATACGGTGCTGCCCAGTGTGACAGCGGCCAGATCGTTAGTGCTGAGGCGTCCGGCAATAACAATGTCAGTCACACTCATGCCGACGATGGCTAGCTGCCCAACTGTAATGGGCAGTGCGAGTTTTAACATCCGGACGCTATTGGCGGTGAAGGTACTATCGATAAAAGTAAGAGGCGGCATAGCTCATTTTGTCGTGAAAAGGCGTTATTATCTGCATTAAGGATATGTTAACAGTGAGATATACCCTCGGGGTTAACGAGGGTGTTTTTATTTTTATAGCAGTTGTTGTGGCAATGACACCTGGCGTAGAGACAGGTGATTTACAGGAGGTTTGTGTATGGGTGGTTTCGAGGTGAATTCTTTATTCTTGTTGGAAGTTTTTGTCGATTTACTGATTCTTTTGCTGGGCATTGGTGTCCTTTGTATTGCCTACATGTATGTTGTTGACTCACGTCAGACAAAACATGCCATTCGCCGCAACTTCCCTGTCGTTGGCCGCTTCCGTTATTTTTTTGAAACGCTCGGTGAGTTTTTTCGGCAATACTTTTTCGCGATGGATAGAGAGGAGATGCCCTTTAATCGCGCCAGGCGCTCGTGGGTTTATCGTGCGGCAAAAAATGTCGATGGCACTGTGGCTTTCGGCTCGACTAAAAGTATTAGCGAGCCCGGGGCGGTGTTATTCGTTACCCATCCCTTCCCCACTTTGGCTGAGGACTATGCGGCACCACAGGCCATGATCATTGGTCCTCATTGTCAGCAGCCGTTTAAAGCATCATCCTTTTTTAACGTTTCGGCGATGAGTTTTGGCGCTATCTCTCAACCGGCTGTGAGTGCCCTGTCACGCGGGGCGGCGCAGGCGGGTTGCTGGATAAATACGGGTGAGGGCGGGCTATCGCCACACCATCTGGAAGGGGGTGGCGATATTGTTTTTCAGATCGGCACCGCAAAATACGGTGTGCGCGATGATGCGGGCAAGCTAGACGACGAAAAGCTTCTCGCCATAGCGTCCCATGCCCAGGTCAAAATGTTTGAAATCAAGATTAGCCAGGGCGCAAAGCCGGGCAAGGGCGGTATTCTGCCAGGTATTAAAGTCACCGAAGTGATTGCCATGACCCGGGGTATTCCAATGGGTGAAGATTCCATTAGCCCCAATGGCCACGCCGATATTCGCAGTGTTGACCAGTTGCTAACCACGCTAGCTCATGTGCGAGAACTCACCGGTAAGCCCGTGGGTTTCAAGCTGGTGGTGGGTGGCAGTAGTTTTTTTGACGAGCTGTGCGAGGCGATTAAGGTGAGGGGTGTCGAACAATTTGCCCCTGATTTTATTACCCTCGATAGTGGCGATGGCGGTACGGGTGCCGCGCCACAGAGTTTGCTCGATAGTGCCGGTTTGAGTATTCGCGAAACCTTACCTCTGGTGAGTGACAGGCTGCTTGAGCATGGTTTGCGAGACAGGATACGTGTGATTGCTGCCGGTAAGTTAATCACTCCCGTCGATGTTGCCTGGGCCTTGTGTGCGGGCGCAGACTTTGTTGTTTCAGCCCGTGGCTTTATGTTTGCTCTGGGTTGTATTCAAGCGATGCAATGCAATAAAAACACCTGCCCCACCGGTGTTACCACCCACGATAAAGACCTTCAGAAGGGGCTCGATCCTACCGATAAAGCCACTCGCGTCGCCAGCTACGTGGCGAATATGGAAATGGAAGTCGGCACTATTGCCCATTCCTGTGGGGTGCGAGAGCCAAGGCAGCTCAATCGCCGCCATGCGCGCATTGTTACCGAGCTCGGACAGTCGGTGCCGCTGGATGTTTTATATCGCAAACAGGCGGAACAGAATCCACTGTTTTCAACATCATCGGAAGAATAAATGGGGTGTTTTAAAAGTAGTATTGTCTCTGCTTGAAATTACTGGGGAATTTTTTCAGCGTTCGCTTCTCTAAATTGCCAACGTTTAGTTCACACAGCATAAGAGAGTCTCGTCATGGGCAAGCTGGCACTGTTTTATACCATTCTGCACGACGCCATTTTTGATCGCATTAAATGGCTCGACGGCCTGCCGCCGTTGTTATTGCGCCTCTATTTAGCGCCAATAATGATTGCCGCCGGTTTGCACAAACTGCATAACTACGAAGATATGGTCGCCTGGTTTGGCAATGCCGACTGGGGTCTGGGTTTGCCCGCACCGGCGCTAATGGTTGGGCTCGCTATCTTTGCAGAGCTAATCGGTGGTGTGGCATTACTCATTGGTTTAGCCGTGCGCTGGTTTGCTGTACCTCTGATTATCTCCATGGCGGTGGCGATGATGACCGTGCACTGGCAACACGGCTGGTTCGCCATTGCACCGGGCAATCCCGAGACTAGCACCGCAAAAATTCTTGCCGATGTGGGTATCCCCGCCGCTCAGCGCAGCCTTGAGAATAGCGAAGAAGTGGGGCGGCGTGTCGCGGTGGCGAAAAGTCTGCTCAAAGATAACGGCAACTACAGTTGGTTGACGGAAAAAGGGACTTTTGTGGTACTTAATAATGGCATTGAGTTTGCCGCGACGTATTTGATTATGCTGCTCAGCCTGTTCTTCACTGGGGGTGGCCGTTATGTCAGTTTGGATTACTGGTTGAAGCGGCATTTTTGGCGCGATACAGAAGTGTAGTGTTTCTTAAGCCGTCGACGGAATACTCCGCCTGCAAGGCTTTTAGGCTGTGCTATAATCGGCAGCTTTTTCACCCCGCGCTGTCTATTTGGTCAGCGCCCTATCCGGCACAGGCATGAGCGAAGAAAAACAAGCAAGTCCCCAGAGCAGCAGCGAGAAGCCACAGGCTTCTGCAAATCAATCCGAAGGCAACGCAGGCAGCAGCGAGCAGAGTGGTGATAAGCCCCAGTCGACGCGCCGCCGGCGAGGACGCGGTGGCCGTGGTGGTCGCAATCGAAACGCGTCCAGCTGGAAAGTCTCGCACTTCAAAGTCGAGCCCGCTGAAGGCAAAGTGCGCTTTCACGATCTCGATCTTCCCGATACTTTGATGCATGCGATTGCCGATACTGGCTTTCAATATTGCTCGCCGATTCAGGCCCGTTCATTGCCCCTGACCCTGCGCGGCCACGATGTGGTCGGCAAGGCGCAGACCGGCACGGGTAAAACAGCGGCATTTTTGGTCGCTATTATTGATGACCTGCTGAAGAACCCCATTGAGCATGAGCGCTTTGCTGGCGAAGCTCGTTCGTTGATCATTGCGCCGACCCGCGAGCTGGTGATGCAGATTGCCGAAGATGCGCGCACCCTGAGCAAGTACTCAGACCTCCATGTTCACACCCTGGTGGGCGGCATGGATTACGACAAACAGCGTCGTCATTTACACGAAAAGCACTGCGATATTCTGGTGGCAACACCGGGTCGTTTGATGGATTTCTGTGGCAGTAATGATGTCTATCTCGACCGCGTCGAAGTACTGGTCATTGATGAAGCTGATCGCATGCTCGATATGGGTTTCATCCCCCAGGTGCGCCGTATTGTGCGACAGACGCCGCGCAATGATCATCGTCAAACCCTGCTTTTCTCAGCGACCTTCACGCCTGAGGTTGAAACCCTGACAGAGCAGTGGACCCACAAGCCGATAAAAATCGAGATTGCCCCCGATAGTGTGGCGACAGATACCGTTACACAAAAAGTGTTTATCACCCAAACACGTCAGAAGCGTGACTTACTGGTGAATTTACTCCGGGGTGAGGACGTTGAAAGCGTTATAGTTTTTGCTAATCGTCGCGACCAGTGTCGCCGGCTACAGGAGTTTCTTGGCAAAGCGGGCTTTAGTGTTGGCCTGCTCTCCGGTGAAGTGGCGCAGAACAAACGTGTGCGTACGCTGGAAGATTTCAAGTCGGGAAAAATCAAGGTGCTGGTAGCGACTGATGTTGCCGGACGCGGCATTCATATCGATGGCATCAGCCACGTGGTTAATTTCACCTTGCCGGAAGAAGCGGAAGACTACGTGCACCGCATTGGTCGCACCGGTCGTGCTGGTAAAACAGGGACTTCTATTAGCTTTGCCTGTGAGGATGATGCCTTTTTACTGGAGCCGATTGAAGCTCTACTCGGTGACAAACTCAATTGTGAGCAGCCACCCGAAGAAATGCTGGTGCGGGTTAAAATCGAGCACTAAGTTTTGAGTCAGGTGTTTTAAGCACTGGCGGATTCAACACTGAATAATACTAACGCCCGTTCTGAATTAACATTTCAGGCCGGGCGTTTTTATTTGTCCCTCTTTATTTCCCTCTCTTATTTTAGGCGCAATCATCCTGCTTGAAATGCTCAACCCAGAGCGATGTTGCACCGGCGACGGCTGCGGGCATTACCAGTAAATTTAATAGCGGCACTGTGCTGCCTAATAATACGATTGAGCCGAAGGTGAAGGACAGGCCTTTGTCGCTCCCGGCCCGTTGGCGCACGGTCTTGAAATTAACGCAGTTGATATCGGCCGGGTAATCTAAATATTGCAGGGCTAGCGACCAGGCCCCCCATAAAAAGGCAATGGCGGGTACGACAAAATTCACCAGTGGAATGAACGAAAGAATCAGACAAAGCAGGAGCACACCGATCAGTCGGGGCAGAAAATAACCTAGCTTTTGAACCTCTCGTACAAAGGCCTGCCAGGCAATAACGCTGGCTGTTTTAAATGTCAGTGGCGCTTCATCTTCTTTGCCACTGAGCTTGATATAGACGGCATTTGCCAGCAAGCCGTAAAATGGGGAGGCGATAAGATTGCCCACTAAAGTAAAGGTGTAGGCATAGCAGACGGCTAATAACAGACCGAATAAAATACGAAATAACCAGGCAATAAACTCCAGCCAACCGGGAAGATAATTGAACAGCCAACCCATCAGATCTTCAAATTGCTGGATGGCGTACATTGTTAAGCCAACAAATAGTGTCAGGTTGAGTAGCAGAGGAATGATGACCCACAGCCGAACGCCTGGCGCGGTGAGTAGCTTGAAGCCGTTAAGAAAATGCGTAAGACCCATCTGTTCGTCCCTTATGTGCGGTATTTGATGTGTTCGCTATTGTAGTTTTCTGTCATTGATCTTGTCGCCCGCTTTGCGTGGTTTGTGTCAACTTTGCCAAGCGGCCTTGGCGATGCCAAAATACATCCCCCACAACTTATGAAAGAATCTGGAATGAACAAACCTCTCGCTGGTCTACGTATCCTTGATTTAACCCACATGCTGTCGGGGCCTTTCGGCACCGTGACTCTGGCTGACCTCGGCGCGGAGGTGATTAAAATTGAACCTCTCGAAGGGGAGCGCACCCGGCGTTTACTCGCCAATGACCCGAAGCACTCCATCGATGGTATGGGTGCCTATTTTATTAATCTCAATCGCAATAAGAAGAGCGTTGCCATCGACCTGAAAGGTGAAGAGGGCAAAGCCCTGTTTTACGAGCTGGTCAAAAAGTCAGACATTGTTTTCGATAACTTTAGCGTCGGTGTTACCCAAAAGCTTGGTGTGGACTACGCCGTCTTGAAAGAAATAAATCCGCGCATTATCACCTGCTCCATCACCGGTTTCGGTTCCGATGGCCCCGGCAATCACCGCACCGCTTTCGATCAGGTGGTGCAGGCTTACGGCGGCAATATGTCGATTACGGGTGACACTGCCGAGCGTCCACTGCGTTCAGGCTTACCCATCGCCGATTTGGGTGGCGGTATGTTTAGCATGGTCGGTGTGTTGACGGCCCTGTATGAGCGTGAACGCAGCGGCGAAGGTCAGCACGTTGATATTTCCATGCTCGACGGCCAGATCGCCATGCTCAGTTATATGGCCACTATGTACTTCCTCTCCGGTGAAGATCCCGAGCCCATCGGCAATTCTCACTTTGTTCATGTGCCCTACAACAGCTTTAAAACTAGCGACGGTTTTATTGTTATTGCGGTGATTTTTGATCACTTTTGGACAGGCCTACTTGAGGTGCTCGACTGCGATGCACTACGTAAGCCCGAGTACGACCAGCAGCCGGGCAGACTTGCCGATAAAGCCTTTATTGAAGGCCGAGTGGCCGAGATACTCGCCACTAATACTATGGCCCACTGGCTGCCGCTACTCGAAGCGCAGCGTATTCCTTGTGCGCCGATTAACAGCTTTAGTGGCGCACTGGCCGACCCCCAGGTGGCCCATCGCAATATGGTGATCGAGGTCAGTCATCCCAATGGTAAAACCACCAAAGCACCGGGCAACCCGGTGAAATTATCGCGTACCAATGAAGAGTCTTTCAGCCCTGCGCCACTGCTTTCTGCAGATGCCGATCAGGTGTTGGGTGATTTGCTTGGCCTAAAGAGTGACGAGCTTGAATCCTTGCGCAGTCAGAAAATTATCGGCTAATTATTGCTCGGGCTTGTTACTCTGCAATGGGTAACAGGCTCTTTGTTGGATGTGACCTTTCCCCTTTCCTGCAATATTCAAAATACAGTTTCGCCAGTTTTAGAATAAGGTGTGTCAAAAGACAGTTTGCCTTTCTACAGCAGAGCCACTAGCATCGATCTTGTAAAATTCATGTTTGATTAAGGGTAGCGGCTATGAAAGTAATTATTAAAATCCTGGGTGTTCTTGTTTTAGTGGTAGCAATAGTTGTCGCGGCGAGTCTTTATTATCTCGATAGTGGTATTAAAAAAGCCGTTGAAACGTTTGGTCCGCAATATACCAAAACACGTGTTGAGCTAAATGATGTCAGTCTCTCGCCGCTTTCCGGTAAAGGTAGTCTGTCGGGGCTTGCCGTTGGTAATCCCCAGGGCTTTAGTGATGCAAATGCTTTTTATCTGGGCGAGATCGCTATCGTTGTCGATACGCAGACATTGCGCTCTAATCCGGTGGTTATCCAAAGTATCCGCATTATTTCTCCAGAAATAACCCTGGAGCAGATTAAAAAAATGACAAACCTTCAACAGCTGCTAAAAAACATTGAACAGCCAGCAGGATCTGCAGAGAGTACGGGTGAAGATTCTGGCGAGAGTAAAGGTGAAGCAATAAAGCTGGTTATTAAAGACCTGCAAATCAGTGGTGGCAAGGTGCATTACATTAATCCATTGCTGGGTTCAAAGGCGCTTGATCTTGCTTTACCCGATATTCAATTACAGGGTATTGGTGAAAAGTCGAGTGGAGCGACGGGGGCAGAAATTGCTGAACAAGTAATAGCCGCAATCAGTAAAAGTGCCAGTAAAGCTATCGCTGAGCAAGGCGGGATAAAAGCTATGGGCAAGCAATTAGAACAGGGTTTTAAAACGGAAAAAGACAAGCTTGAAAAATCATTCGAGGGAGTAAAAGGTTTGTTTGATAATTAATAGAATAATCCCAAAAAATAATTAAACAGGGAGCAAGACCAATGATAACGCGAGACAAGTTTTATATTAATGGCCAGTGGGTAGCGCCGGTTGGCCAGGACACGTTGGATGTTATCGATGCCTCTACCGAAGAGATTATGGGGCGTGTTCCCGCGGGTGTTGAGGAAGATGCGAATCGAGCGGTAGAAGCGGCGTCCGCTGCTTTCGAGAGCTGGGGTATGACTACGCCGCAGGAGCGACAGGCTTATTTAAAAAAACTCCACACTGCCATGGCAGCTCGGCAGGATGAATTGGGTGCAGTGATGGCCGGCGAGGTGGGTATGCCACTGGGCATGGCCAAGCCCATACAGGCGGGTTTACCGCTGCAAGGCGTGGCCAATTTTATTAAAATTCTCGACACCTATTCTTTTGAAGAAACGATCGGCAATTCCGATATTATTAAAGAGCCCGTCGGTGTCGTCGCCTGTATTACTCCGTGGAATTTCCCCTTGCATCAAATTATGGCCAAGGTCTGTCCGGCGTTGGCCGCGGGTTGTACGGTAATTGTTAAACCCAGTGAAGTCGCACCGCTAACCGCTTTTATGTTGGCCGAAATGGTTGAAGAGGCGGGCTTTCCACCGGGTGTTGTCAACGTCATTACCGGTCTTGGTCCGGTGGTGGGGGAAGCGTTGGCAACCCATCCTAAAGTCGACATGGTTTCTTTTACCGGCTCGACCCGTGCCGGTAAACGCGTCGCCGAACTGGCGGCTGATACGGTCAAACGTGTGGTGGTTGAACTGGGCGGCAAGTCGCCCTCGTTGATTCTCGACGATGCCGACATCGATGATGCGGTGCGCGGCACTGTTAACGACTGCTACTTTAATAGCGGACAAACCTGTGCAGCCCACACTCGTATGCTAGTGCCCGAGTCCGACTACGAAAGGGTGGCTAAAAAAGCCGTTGAAGTAGCGCAGAGTTTAACCATCGGACAATCTGACGATCCCAAAGCAAAACTCGGCCCGGTGATTTCGAAGGCACAACAGGAGCGGGTGAGGAATTATATTCGTCAGGGCATTGACGAGGGTGCAGAGCTACTTTGTGGCGGCCCCGAGCAACCCGATAATTTACCGACAGGGTTTTTTATTCAACCCACGGTATTCGGCAATGTTAGCCAGGATATGACCATTGCTCGCGAAGAGATCTTTGGTCCGGTGTTGAGTATTATTTCCTATAAAGATGAAGAGGACGCTATCCGCATTGCCAATGACACAATCTATGGTTTATCGAGTGGCGTTTGGTCAACGGATAAAGATCGTGCCCGCCGAGTGGCTCGCCGTCTGCGTAGCGGTAATGTGATAATTAATGGCGGTGGCTTTAATATGATGGCTCCCTTTGGAGGCTTCAAACAGTCGGGTAATGGTCGCGAACACGGCCCCTATGCATTGGATGATTATCTTGAGTGTAAAGCCCTGCAAATGTAGTTCTTGTGCAGTTGTCAAAGAGTAAGAATGGCATGGGATAGCCTGAAGCCCATGCCATTAATAACAAGAATAATCCCGTGAGTTATTTTCTATGAATATAAAGGCCCAATTATTTTGCGCTTGGTGCGGCGTTGCGTTCCTGGTTTTATTCAGTATTGGCTGGTGGTTTATCGCCGGTTATATTCCACCCATTTCTCCCGCGCTGAGCGCCAATGAGGTGGCCGATTTTTATCAGCAGAATACCGGGTTTATTCGCCTGGGTATGGTTATCACTATGTTCAGCGCCGCGCTCAGTGCGCCGTGGGTTGCCGTCATTGCGGTACAACTCAAGCGCATTGAAGGTGAATTTCCGGCGCTAACGTATGCGCTTTTGGTTGCCGGAGCTGTCGGTGTTGTGGTGCTCGTTGTACCGCCTATGGTGTGGACTACCGCTGCCTTCAGGCCGGAGAGAGATCCTGAGCTTATTATGTTGCTCAACGATTTTGCCTGGTTGTTTTTTGTAATGACCTTTTCGCCTTTCTTTATTCAAAACCTGGTGATTGGTTTGGCCGTGTTTGGCGATAAATCTGAAACGCCAGTATTTCCCCGCTGGGTCGCCTATTTTAATATTTGGATGGCGATATTATTTATTCCCGGTGGCTTGATTACCTTCTTTAAAACCGGGCCTTTCGCCTGGGATGGCATACTCGCTTTCTGGTTGCCCTTTGCGGTTTTCTTCGGCTGGTTTGTGGTGATGTTCCCCCTCTTGCTGAAAGCGATTAAGCAGCAAGACTTGCCCGCTGAATCTCAATAACGCATGCGGTAAGAATAAGTTGTCGACTCAAGCAGCAGGGAAAATTCCAGCAAAACTTCACGTGCCCGGCGAGGTGGGTATCTGGGTTTTTATACTCGGTGATATGGTGATTTTTGGATTGTTTTTCATCGTCTTTGTTTATTACCGTGGGCTCGATCTTGAATTGTATCTGCAGTCACAGGCGACACTGAATCAAAACTACGGCGCCATAAATACCCTGTTTTTACTGGCCAGTTCCTGGTTCGTCGCCATGGCGGTCGATGATATGCGCAGTAAAACTACCCGGCTAGCACCGCGCTTCTTTGTTCTCGCTATGCTCTGTGGACTCGGGTTCGCGGTGGTGAAAATTATCGAGTACCGCGAAAAAATCACAGCGGGTATCACGCTGACCACGAATGATTTTTATATGTACTACTACATTTTCACTGGTCTGCACTTTCTTCATGTCTTGATTGGTATGGGCGTGCTGGTGTTTTTATGGTTTAAGGCAAGAGCAGCCGTTCAACGTAAGGGTGAACTGCCCGTCGGCGACAAGGAAAAAGAAATGATGTTGATAGAGAGTGGTACGAGCTATTGGCACATGGTCGATTTACTGTGGATCGTGCTATTCCCACTTTTGTATTTAATGAAATGATGAGCCTGTTTTTAAAACCTGTCAGCGCTGCGTGGTTATTATTGATGCTCGCCACCTGCCTGTCGTGGTGGCTGGGACAGGATCATGATTTAAGCGCACCACAAACTAGTGACTACCGGCTTATTTCCAGTGGCCTGATTCTTATCGCGTTTATAAAAGTACGCATCGTGATTTTCTATTTTATGGAAGTGAGGCAGGCACCACTGGCATTAAAATTAGTTTGTGATACTTGGGTGCTGCTAGTCTGCGGGGCGATTCTTTATCTTTACTGGATGCCTCATTTTTAGTGATAGCTGAGACCCGTCAATTATTAAGTGATTTGGCGTCGGGTTTAACGGGACTTGGATTCAAATATTGTTGATTGATCCCTGGATGTATACCGAGGAACGGATTTTCACTAAATCATTCTGTCATACCCTCGGGGCTTGCTAGCAATAAATCTTTAAAGGGGGGGGGCTGCTGAGGTTCTGTAAGTGCTCTATCTTTGGTGGTCAATATTTTAAGAAAGTAGACCAATAAGATTTAGATCTGGTATGGTTATTTTTGCTTTTCTTGATGGGAAGGTGGCTCTGTTGCAGTGATTTTTCTGACTTTCAATTCCTAAGCTTGTACTTGGGAGTTGATTTTACGTTTTTATACAACAAGGAGGTATAATGAATTCAATAAGCGGTAGTTCTGATGAAAGTTTTCAATTCATATTCTCTCGAAATTTGACAGAAAAAATTAAAAGGTTTTTAAAAGGTGTTAGTGCCACATTGGTATTAATATTCTTCCCTTTTCTGGAAGTAAACGCATCCCTCTCTCTAGATGCGGGCAATGATCTTGGGGCTAATGGGTTGGCAAGTAATACCTTCGAGCAGAGTGTTAGTATTGATTTACACCCAAATATGGAGGCTGTTGGGCAAGGTGTTCAAACGGTTTCTTTTGGCTTTCCTCTACCTCCCGGTACAATAATTAGTACCAGTCAAATTGTTGTCGTTGATGAGAATGATCAAGAAGTGCCTGCCTATGTTAGAAGTTTGGCGGGCTGGAATGCTATGCCGCCAGTATCCTTGTTGTGCGATGGGTATCAAAGCAGTGGTAACCCGGGTATTCGGAGTGTTCTAATCCAGTTTGAAAGCCAATTTGATTCGGGTGAGGCTAAAAGCTTTAGCATACTATTAAATAGAACCAGGCAATTAACCATTGATAGCGAAGTTGATATTCATACTACCCTGGTAGAGGTGGGCGACGGTATCTATGCTGATCACAACTTGGCTTACCGAATACTAGAGCCTGGTGTTCTAGCCGCTATAGAGCCTCAATATTTATCATGCACTAATCTGACTACTCTAGCGGGTGAATCCAATAAAAATCCTGATATGAATGCTACGGATCAGGCTCAGAATAATTTCTTCTATACAGCAGTTCAGGAATACTTTGGTCGGGTGGTAGATAATCCGGATGATATCCATGACTTTGTAAATGGAAGCGCTGCTTATTGGTTGTATGATCGTCCGCAAACTTTCCTTAATGGGTATTTAAGGAGTGGAAATGTTGACCAGCTTAGAGAGGGGCTTCGCGCTGCTAATCACTATAGAAATGAAATATATACTAAAGAGGAATGCGATGAAAAGACTACATTGCTTTCCGTCTACGATTGCCCCGGCTTCTTTAAAGCTAAAAATACCGATATTGCAGCCCCTTATAAAGATTCTAAGTATTCATATAGTGAAAGCTTAGTAACTGCTTATTTGTTAACAGGTGATGAGGGTTATTTGGCCAATATTCCATTGGTGACTCATGCTGTTATGGAAAATGTAAATTTTGATAGTGATACGGCAACTGAACGTCATCGGGCAAATGGATTGTTGACCACCGTGATGGACTACGAATTAAGTCGCGATAAAAATTTGCTGGCATATATAAATAATGCAATTGACCAATTATATGCAAGACAAAAAATTGCACTTGATGGTGTGACGGTTAATGGTTGTTTTAACTATTCCCCAGAAGAAACTGATGTTGATAGCTTTTCCCCTTGGATGTCCAGCTTATTGGCAAATGCTTTATTGAGAGCCTATCAGGTGGTAGGTGATAATAGAATACCTGAAATGTTGGTTGATTTGGCGCAGTGTGAAGTTGATAGGGCGTTATTTCGTACAGATATTTTTATATCTGATGTTGTTAATGATCCTTTTCCTAATATGCTCGTGCCGTATTATATTGCACAAAGTTATGGGGAAAAACGAGATCTTGATGGCGGTGAAGGTTGGTCTTCTGTAGAGCATGCTATTGATGTTGCTCTGCCCATTGCTTTAGGCGCTTATTTTTCTACGGACGCTGTTCAGCAGGCTGTGTTTCTTGAGACCACTCGTGATTTATTAAAAACACATGATTACAGAATTAGATACTGGACACGTGATTATTCTGGCAGGCCCCTTTTCCGCTTGGCCCCTCCGCGTAAATACAGCTGGCAATATAAGAATGTTGGCACTATTAGCTGGGTGTTGGATAAGTTAGATAATTCAGATTGGTTATTTGTAGCCCCTGATGAGACACCTGTCGAGCCAGTCCCTGTAGACCCTGCTCCAGGCTCTTCATCGGTAGATCCGGCGCCTATAGATCCTGTAGCTGTTGCTCCGGCACCGTTAGTAGGTGTTAATTTTATTGCTGATGATCAGTTTGATCATGGTGTGGATAATTTTATTGCGGCTGGCGTTGGTCAAGTGACACAAACACAGGAAAGCCCATTGTCAGGTGTTAATAGTTTATTGGTTGAAGTCGGTAGCTGGTCAAAAGGCGCAGTATTTACTAAAAACTTTGCATGGAATTCGGGTGTATCCGGTAAAATATTGAAGCTAGAGGCTAAAGCAAAAGTTATTAGTGCTGAAAGTGGTGCTCATATAAATATCTGTGCAGTCGCTTATTATCAGGACAATAGCGAGCGGTTTGAAATATGCGATATTCTTGAGGGTGATTCAACGACTGTAAAGAGTTTTTCCTTAGTGTTGGCATTAGACAATGCCAAACAGTTATCACGAGTTTATTTTTATACGCAGTTAATTGGAAATGGTCCTTCTAAGTTTTTACTGGATGAAGTGAGCTTGCTCTTATCAGATGGCGAAGAACCTGAAACTGATGCGCCAGGCTCAGAAGCTGAGCCGTCTAGCACTATCCATTTTATTATGGATGGTGCGTTTGATAATGGTGTCAGTGAGTTTGTTGCAGCTGGAGTTGGTCAGGTAACACAAACGCAGGAAAGCCCATTGTCAGGTGCTAATAGTTTATTGGTTGAAGTCGGTAGCTGGTCAAAAGGCGCAGTATTTACAAATAACTTTACATGGAATTCGGGTGTATCCGGTAAAATGTTGAAGCTAGAGGCTAAAGCAAAAGTTATTAGTGCTGAAAATGGTACTCATATAAATATCTGTGCAGTCGCTTATTATCAAGACAATAGCGAGCGGTTTGAAACATGCAATATTCTTGAGGGTGATTCAACGACTGTAAAGAGTTTTTCCTTAGTGTTGGCCTTAGACAATACCAAACAGTTATCACGAGTTTATTTTTATACGCAGTTAATTGGGTATGGGCCTTTTGATTTTTTACTGGATGACTCAAGTCTATTACTCGCTCAATAACCAGCTGCTTGCCGTTGATATTTGACTGATTGAAGTTCAGGTCATTGTCGTTTTGTATATCTTCGTCAATAAAAAAATAGACGAACAGAAAGACTCTCCCCCTGTTCGTCTGTCAATATTTAGCTAGCCGTTGACCCCGGCGCTTTTGCATCAACTAAGGCGCTGGAATTTGCCGACCAGTCAAAGCCCCTTTGAATGCGTTCAAAGCGTCGCTCCACAGCTTTAACCATTCGTGGGTCGGTAAACAGGTAGAACTGTTCTTCCTGAATACCTTCTAGCACCAGCTTGCCGACGACATCTGGGTCGAGACCGTGCTCTAACAAATCGGCGACATCGCCAGGGATGACGGGTTTTTCACCAGAGCTACCGAAGTCTGAGGGGCGGCTATCGGCGGCTTCAACAATATTAGTCGCCACGGCACCGGGGCAGAGTACAGAGACACCAATATTGGTTTCTTTTAATTCGCTGTAGAGCACTTCGTTCATCACCACCACGGCAAATTTACTGGCGTTGTAGGGCGCCCAGCCTGGCCCGGCGTTGACCATGCCTGCCATGGATGAGGTGGTGACGATATGACCGCCTTCGCCGTGGGCTTTAATTTTGGGAAGAAAAGCGCTAATGCCGTACTGCACGCCCATTTGATTAACCGCTATCACCCAGTCCCAGTCCTGCTGGGAAAGCTCTTCGTAGGTGCCGCCGACATTAATACCAGCGTTGTTGCACAACACGTGCACTTTGCCAAAGCGTTCAACGGTGGCATCGGCGGCGGCGATTACCTGTTTCTGCTTGGTGACATCGCAAACGATGGTGGCAACATCGACACCCTTGTCTTTGAACTCTTGTTCGACTTCGGCGAGGCGGGCTTCGTTAACGTCGGCGAGCATCAGTTTCATACCTTCACCGGCAAAGGCGCGGGCCATTCCCAGACCCATGCCACTGGCACCACCGGTAATAAAGGCGACTTTTCCTGATAAGTCTCTCATTAATCTTCTCCTGTTGATAAGTTTGGTCGCTGATTATAGGGCTTGAATGGGTAAGTTATTTGTTTTTATAGGGAGCAGGCGTGGGCCGAGGGGCTGGCTTGTAGTGAGGGGATAAAGACTGGATTCAGTGGGGAGTGATGCGGGGAACCATCGTGCGGGTTTTAGCGATTGGCTGCCATTAATGTATTCGCGACGATTTCATAGGAGTGCAAACGTGCCTGATGGTCGTAAATTTGCGAGGTGATCATCAATTCGTCGGCACCGGTTTGGTCGACGAAATCAGTGATTTGTTGATGAATACTGTCGGCAGTGCCAACCAGGGTACAGGCCAGTACATCATTCAACATAGCTTGCTCCATGGGTGACAGGCTGCTCATATAGTTGGCCGTGGGCGGCGGCAGCTGGCTGGGTGTACCTTTGTATAAATTCACAAACGTTTGCTGCCATGAGCTGGCTAATAGCTCAGCTTCTGCATCGCTATCGGCGGCAAATACGCTGATACCGAGCATGACATAGGGCTTGGCTAAAGCGGCGGAAGGTTTGAACTGCTCGCGATAAACCTTGATGGCATCCATCAGCTGCCCCGGGGCGAAATGAGACGCGAAGGCATAGGGCAAGCCCAGGCGGGCGGCAAGTTGGGCGCCGAACAGGCTGGAGCCGAGAATCCACACGGGTACATTGAGGCCTTCGCCGGGTATGGCACGCACTTGCGAGCTTTGATTATCCGTTTTGAAATAGCCAATTAACTCGGCAACATCCTGTGGGAATTGCCCCACCTGAACCGTGGAATTACGCCGCAGGGCGCGACTGGTGGCGGGGTCGGTTCCCGGCGCACGGCCTACGCCGAGGTCGATACGTCCCGGATGCAGAGCTTCAAGGGTGCCGAACTGTTCGGCGATAATCAGCGGCGCATGATTGGGTAGCATAATGCCGCCAGCGCCGACACGGAGGGTCGATGTGCCGGCTGCAATGTGGGCAATCAGCACCGCCGTGGCAGCGCTGGCAATACCGGCCATGCCGTGGTGTTCAGCCAGCCAGTAGCGGTGAAAGCCCCAGCGTTCAGCGTGCTGGGCCAGATCCAGGCTATTACGCAGGGATGCGCCAGCATTATTACCTGCGCTGATGGGTGAGAGGTCGAGAAGTGAAAGAGGAATCATGACTACTGTGGGGTCTTTCGGGCTATTTCTGTCAGAGGTTAACCCTGTAGCGCACTGACAATCGAGTCAATTTCTTCTTTTGATTGCACCATGATTTCGTGAATTAGCTCTTCATCGAGCTTGAGGCGCTTAAACGCCCCTATTCCCGGCCACTCTGGGTCCATTTCATTACCCTGCTCAATGGCATGTGCAAACAAGTTGGCAGCTTGCACGACATCGGTTAAATCGGCCTCGAAACTGGCGCCACCCTGGTCGTTGATGGGTACGCGGTCGAGCATTTCATGCTCATCGGCGACGAGCACCAGGTCATCACTGAAGCGCCATGCTTCGAGAATGGCGGCACCAACACCGGTGTGCCATTCGGCGATGACGGCTTCGAAGGTTTGAAGATCCTCAGTTAATTCAGGGTATTCTTCCATTCGGGCCAGCAAATAAATTTTGCCGACATCGTGGAGCACACCAGCAATGAGAGCTTCGTCGGGTTTTATTTTGGTCCTTTTTTTTGCGATCACGCAGGAAAAAGCGGCGACGCTGAGGCTATGGCGCCACAGATCTTTGAAATACTGGTCGAGCTTGCCCATAGAATGAGCGTTCAGCACCTGGTCCATGGCGATGGCAACAGCAATGCTGTGTGCCATTTTAAAGCCCATACGCGTAATTGCTGTGGGAATATCTTTAATCGTTGTGCCTGAGCTATTGAGCGCAGCAGAGTTGGCAACTTTTAATAAACGTGCAGTAAACGTCGCTTCGCTACCGACGACCTTTGCGACTTGTTTTGCCGAAACATCCGGGTCTTCAAGGACGTTTTTAATTTTCAGGGCGATATCAGGTAGAGAGGGTAGTTTAACGGTACCCTTTGATAGTTCTTCGCTCAGTGACTGAACAAATTCAAATCCGATGGAATTCACGTTTACCTTCTATTCATGTTATTTGCTAGTTGCTCTGAAAGTCGCATAACGGCTTATTTGAGCAAGCTGAGTAAGTGTTATTTAACCCCAATTATAGTGAGGGGGTAAGCCAATGCCTAACTAAATCTCTTCGGCGAAGGGCGTGAATTAGCAGGGGTGGGTAGTAGCACACTATTTTTCTGGTGTGTGCGGGACTGGGCCGCTGCTTTCAGGCACAAAACTTAATGCTACAGAATTAATGCAATAGCGCAGGCCGGTGGGGGCGGGGCCGTCGTCAAACACATGGCCCAGGTGCTCGCCACAGCTCGAGAGTATTTCGGTGCGTTTATAGCCGAGGAACCAATCATCTTTGAGGATGACGTTGTCTTTGTTCAATGCTTCCCAAAAACTCGGCCAGCCAGTGCCAGATTTGAATTTATGACTGGAGTGGAAGACCGGCAGCCGGCAGCCCGCCGTTACGTAAACACCCTTCCCATGGTTTTCGAGCAATTCGCCGGTAAAGGCGCGCTCGGTTTTGCTGCGCCAAAGGATGTCGTATTGCTGTTTGCTGAGTAGCTGCTTCCAGGTGGCTTTGGTGATGGTGTCCAGTTGTTGCTGTTCTGCGATGAGCCGCCGTGCGTTGTCGAGTGACATGGGCTCTTTGTTATTGGCTTGATCGCGACCCAGTGACAGGGCTAGACTGGCTACAAGGCTGACAGCAATAACAAATAAAAGGGCGAGGCCGGATCGTTTCATCTTGGGTGTGCTCACGTGAGTGGGGTCTATCTATAAGAGCCGTAGAAGCCAATATTAGTTCAATTAGGGCTATCTGCCCCACTTCTGTGGGTCGAGATTCCGTCAAAAGTGTACCTACAATAATAAGGAGATAAGTAATGAGCAATAAAGTGTGGCTGGAAGTGGCCATGAATGGTGCCTGGACGCGTGCCCTGCAACCTAATATTCCCGTTACGGCAGCGGAGATTACCCGCGAGGGCATAGACTGCTGCAATGCGGGCGCGGCCATCCTCCACGCCCACAGTTTAGACCCTGAAACCGGCAAGCAGAATGCTGATGTTGATATTTGCCAGGCCTTTATCGGCGGTATTCGCGAGCAGGTTGACGCCATTGTTTATCCCTCATCAATGGACATACCCATGGGTGACGATGCGAACGTTCGTAACCGTACGACCAATGAGCTGTGTCGCCGGGGGGTGCTGGAGTGGGGTATTCTCGACCCAGGTTCGTGTAACTTCGCTATGAAGGGCGTCAATATATTTGGCAACGACGGTGATGTTTACACGAATTCACCGGGCGTATTGCGCGCCAGCGCCGAGATGGCGGCAGAGTACGGTTGGCGACCCTCCTACGCCTGTTATGAGCCGGGCTTTGTACGCGAGGGTGCCAAGCTTTATAAGGCTGTTGAGGGCATGAAGACGCCGGTTTACCGCTTTATGCTGTCAGACGGTTTTACCTTCTGCTTCCCACCACGAGAGTGGGCTATTGAAGCCTTGGCAAAACTGATGGATGAAGAGGCACCCGGTGCACCGTGGATGGTAGCAGGACTCGATATCAACACTATTCCCCTCATTCCGAAGATCGTCGAGCTGGGCGGCCATGTGCGGGTGGGGCTGGAGGATGCGCCTTTTCAGTCAGAGAAAACCAATGTGCAGTGGGTTGAAGACGCGGTAAAGGCAATTCGTGCCGCTGGTGGTGAACCGGCGACGGCAGCGGAGATTCGCGCTAGCCTGGGTTAAATGGCTCGATTAAAGGATTAGCGGATTAAAAACTGCGCTAATAAAAAAGCCCCCGCCTAAAGTCTATTCAGGCGGGGGCTTTTTTGTCCCTGGCTTATTAGGCCTGACGGGGACTTTTAGTCGTCGCTCATTACACCCATCAGGTGCAGCAGGCTGGTGAATAAATTGTAGATGGCGATGTAGAGAGTCACGGTCGCCATAATGTAGTTGGTCTCGCCGCCGTTAATAATTTGGCTGGTCTGCCAGAGAATCATTGCGGACATCAAGATCACGAACATGGCGGAGACTATCAGCGACAGGCCCTGCATTTCCAGAAAGTAGGCACCGATGCCGGCGAGAAAGGCAACGATAACGCCAACCATGATAAAGCCGCCTAAAAAGCTAAAGTCTTTGCGTGAACTAAGGGCATAGAACGACAGGCCGACAAAGGTGATCGCGGTGGCACCCAGCGCATTCATCACCAGCTCGGTGCCATTGGGCAGGCCGAGATACATATTGATGATGGGGCCAAGAGTGAAGCCCATAAAGCCGGTCAGGGCAAACACACAGACGATGCCGAGTGAGCTATTGCGGAATTTGGTGGTCAAAAATAACAGGCCAAAATAACCGACCAGCGTGATAATAAAGCCGGGGTGGGGCAGGTTCAGCTTCATCGAAATACCGGCAGTGGCGGCACTAAAGAGCAAAGTCATGGACAGCAAAATGTAGGTATTGCGGATGACTTTATTGGTCGCCAGTATTGATGTTTGTTTCTCAATACCTGCAGGATGGGTCGATTGATTCATGGTGGGTCTTCCTTTAATTATCGTGTGCCAAAATAGGGGGGGAGTAAAAATGGGCAGTTAAGGATTCGCGAACGAAAGCGCGATAGTAGCGCGTCCCTTAGTCTTTGTCACAGATCAATGCAAACGCGTTAGCCAGCTTCTTCAGGGTAGGCGGCGATGTTCCAGCACTGGCATATTCTGTCGTAGCTCTTGAACGCGAGCGAGATCGATATCGGCAATGATAAAGCCCTCCTCGTCATCCATCTCCGCCAGTACCTCCCCCCAGGGGTCAATAATGGCGGAACCGCCCCAGGTGGGTTTTTTCGGATGGTCACGGTTGCAGAGGTTGGCACCGATGACATAACTGAGGTTTTCCACCGCACGGGCGCGCAACAAGAGTTGCCAGTGAGCCTGCCCAGTGGCGGCAGTAAAGGCCGATGGTGCGACGATGATTTCAGCACCCTGCGCCGCGAGTTGTCGATAGAGTTCGGGAAAGCGCAAGTCGTAGCAGACGCTCATGCCTATACAGCCGCAGGGCGTTTGCGCGACCACCGGGTGAGTACCGTGCTGGTAGCTGTCGGACTCGCAATAACGCTTGCCGGTTTTTTGCACGTTAACATCGAAGAGGTGAATCTTCCGATAGGTGGCAATTTCATCGCCACGATCATCGTAAAGCAGAGAGGTGGCGTAGGGCTTGTCTGTGTCCTTTGCAGCAACCCCGTCGCCGAAAAGGGGCAATGTGCCAGCCACTAACCACACCTTATATTTGCGGGATTGCTCGGCAAAAAACTGTCGGGCCAGGCCGCTGTTGTTCTCGCCTTCGGCAACCGCCCGCATATCGCGCGCATTGTAATAAACGAAGTGCTCGGGGAGCACCACGAGTTGGGCACCCGCACGGGCGGCCTGTCCAATATAATGTGCGGCCACCTCGAGATTACCGGCCGGGTCGCCAGTGCTTTTAAGCTGAATAGCGGCGATTTTGGCCATGGAGAGTCCTTTGGTTGTATGGCAGTCGGTATCGGGTAAAGACTAGTCGGTTTTATCGCTGAAAATACGGCCCACCTTGACTTCAGGGTTATCCAGGTTTCCTTTGACGCTGTAGCTGATACTGGAGAATTTATTCACCTGTTTTTCGAAAACTTTGCTGGTGATATAAACCCCGGCGGCGGCGGGAAGGCCTCCGGCGAGTGCGACCATCCAGGGCAGGTTGGTGCCTATTGGCAAAGTTGCAATTAAACGAGCATCAATGGTTTCTTCAAGTAAATTTGTCTGGCCCAGTAAGTGTATTTTACCCGAGGGTAGGGTCACAACAATGGGTTCGTCAAAGCGCATCAAGGCTTGTTCAAACGTTAGGCCTCCCTCCAGGTGATCAAAGTTAACACCACTCGAGAAGAGGTCGGAAAAATCGAATTTGAGACGCCGCAGCCAAGTGTCGAAGTTGATTAAACCAATGACTTTTAGAGCTGCGTTGGTGGTTGTGCCCGGTGCCTGAAAGAAGCGCCCCTTGTTAAAATTGAGGGCGACATGGCCCTCCATCGCATTGGCGGAGAGGTCCCAGGGTTTCCCCTGCCAACTCAGGTCTGCGAGGAAGGCCGCGCTATCCGTCGTCAATATCATCGGCATATTCCAGGATTTTAAAACGCCGCCGAGGTCATCGCTAAGCAATGCGCCCGTAAACCGGCTTCGATGTTCGCCGTTGACGCGTTGCCAGAGGAGTTGAGCGGTATCGCCATTGGGGGTGTCGGCGATAGTGATACCGGTTATTTCAGCATTGATATGGTTGATGCTAACCCCTTGCTTATTAGCTTGCATGACAAAGGCGAGGCTGCCCAGCTCCTTGTCACCAATACGCAGGCCGTCGGTGGCAAAATCGAGGGTTGGCAATGTACGGGGGTCTAAATCCGTTAACAGGCTTTGATCGCTATTCAGCTCGGGTGTGGGCAGGGTGATGTAATTCAGGCGCGCTACGATGGCTTGCTCCCTGTCTTCGGGGGCGCGGATATTGCCGGCAAGTGTCGGGCTTTCAATATCAACATCCCATAATTGCTTGCTGTGCAGAGCGTCGACGGTGATGGTGTCGAGTGTAAATCCTGCCGCGCTAAAGTGATCTATTTCAACCATGGCGCGAGTATCAAAGTCAGGTATGTTGTTGTCTACTGTTGAGCTGGCAAGCAGTGCCTCTAACCAGTCATCGAGCTGAAATACTGGGGTGTGGCCGGTAATTAACAGGCCTTTTCGTTGTGAAGCGTGCTGTTGGGAAAGGTGTTGTTGCGAAGAATGCGGGATCAGGCTGTTTTCATTTTCTGTTTTGCCCTCACCGAGAGTGATAGTGCCGTTGGCGAGTTGCTGGTTTGCAATACTGAACTGGGCTTTGAGTTTGTCAGTGCCGGCTTTGATGAGCAGCTCTGTATCGCGAAACTGCAAGGAAGCTTTTAGCGGCCAGGCCTGGCCAGCGAGTTTGAGTAGAGGTGCGGGCAAGTCAATGGCAATGCCTTGCAAGTCGGAGAGCAGGGTCAGCTGGGCCGGCGACTGTTCATCCGGCGCGGTAAAGGTTGCCGTGTAGCTTGTCGTTCCCGTCACGCTATTAGTGAGCAGGGGTTGCCAGGCCGGGGCTTTTGATAGATCGAGCAGCCCTGATGCCTTAATTTTTAGTAGACCATTTTGGGTGGTGATATTGGCTTTCAGAGCCTGACCCCAAAGACGGCCAATTACGCCAGAAGCGTGTAGCCCGTCGCTGTCATTGTAGGCGATGCGGCCTTGTAAGCCGTTGAAAACAACAGGCTGGAAGCTGCGTAACTGCATTCGGCCCTGGTCAATGTTGGCTTCGACACGGTAGGACTCACCCTGGCGATTTTTTGACAGAGGAATAATGAGGTCTAGTTTGGCCGTCGCATCTCCCTGGATTTCCCAGCTTTCTAAGGTAGACACATTACTGGCAAGGGGCGATTTTAAGAGGCTATTGACCGCGGTATTTAATGGCGAGTTGATGCCTGCTTTAACGGATAGCAGAGCGCCAGGAAGGGTGGCGATTAGCGCGCTGTCGAGTTGTGCTTGCTCAGGCTCATCACCGATTTTTCCGCTGTTGATGACGCCCTCAAAGTCGGCGTCATCAATCGTGATGTGAGCAGAAAATTCACTGAGGCGAGGCCAGCCGGGGTCGTAGTTGATTTCGCCGTTGGCTAATTGTGCGTAGAGCTGGATACTACGTTGTTGGTGGCTTGTGCTATTGAGTGAGCCGCGCCAGATAAAGCCCGCCTCTGTAATATCAATATCGCCGATCGAGCGTTTAAGCCAGGCGAGTAAATCGGGATTGAGTGTTTCGGGCAGGTAGTTATTAAGATGGCGAGAATGGCTGTTTTTGATGCCCGCCTGAAGGAACATTTCCGGCTCGCGAGCATTTTTTTGGGTGGGAATATCGAGGCTGATATAAGTACGGATCTCACCTTCTTTACTGCGAATATCAATTGGCCCACCGGCAATTTGCAGGCTGGAATCGACACTTGTCCAGTCTATATTGAGCCTGCCCTGGGTGCGGCCGTAATGCATAAAGTGCGTGTAAACACCGGGGTAGCGCATGGCGAAGTCGTCGCCTGAATCAATGTCGAAATAACCGCTATCGTCCTGCCAATGGATATAACCACTGACGCCTCGAGCTGCTGGGGTGCTGTGCCAGGAGTCGATAGATAGCTGTTCGATATGGGCGCTGAACTGACGGAGGGGATGGCTCTTTTCAAGGTCGAGTGACAGCTGAACTCCCCGGAGCTGGCCGGAGGGGTTTAATGTGCTGATGAGATTTGCAGTCGCTTTGCCAACCAGCTGGGTTTGCACCAGGCTGTACTTTAATGTGTCGAGGTTGATGTGATCAGCGGATAGCGTTATTTCATTCCAGTGTTCACCCAGGCCCTGTTGGACGTTCAGGTTTAAGGGCTGAATGATGTTGCTTCCCCAGTCAAAGTGCAGGTTCTGGCATTGCAGTCCCCAGTGTTTACCACTGATAAACGTGCCCGTGAGGGTGGTGTCGAGGTTTTTAATGGGGGGGATATTCTCGTTCCAGTTCAAGGGAATCTCGTCGGCGTGAACTTTGCCACGCAAATCGAAATGGCCGGGTTTGAGCGAGGTTATCCACAGCTCGGCATCGAGTAGGGTGTTGGATTCTGCTGTTTCAGTCAGTGTTGAAAAGGGCTCCCAGCTGCGCAGGATGAGGCCCAGAGCATTGTGTAGATTGACCCGATTAAAGTTGATGTAGGCCTTGCCATCGAAGTGCTGCCAGTTCTTCGGGTTACCGCGGCCTTCAATAAGAAGTGTCGCGCTGTCTTCTTCTTGACCGAGGGAAAGCTTTGCCCGAGCGCGATGAAAGCCACCGCTGCTTTCGACCTGGGTGTCGTTAATATAAAGCGTGGTGGTGGTGCCATCAAAAAAGGTGATGTCGATGGCGACTTGCTCGATACCAATATGCGTACTGAGCAGGATAATATCGGCGAGGATATCCATCTGCCCGCTGCTATTCGTGTCACTATCGAATCCGGGAATGGGGAAGTTACTGACAGACCATTGTCCATCTGCATCTTCACGCAGGGTGAGTTTGACCTCGCCAATACTTAAGTCATGCCAGATAATTTCTGCATTTAGGATGCTGCGTACAATGTCGACGTCTGACTGGACACTACTGATGGTGATGGCTGGGGCATCGCCCTGGAGCGCGATGCTTAAACCCTGGGCCTGGAGTCGGGGCGTTAGTCGTGTCCAGCTGCCGCTGAGGTGTTCAGTCGTGATTTGAACGTTGAATCGCTCTGAGAGTTTTTGGTTAATTAGCTCTTGCCGCTGTTCAAGGCTGGGTAATAGCTGGCGGCCGATGACAACCAGCAGGGCGTAGCTAATCATTAAAAAAGCGAGAGTACCCCACGCATAGCGGGCGCTACGCTTTAATACGGCGGGAACATCCAATGTGGGCAACTCCTAGGTGGCTGCTAAACAGTAATGATGTCGTACTGCTCCTGGGAGTAGCTACCTTCGGTGCGAAATTCGATTGGGCAGTTAATTTCCTGCTCGGCGGCACTAAGATAAGCGGCCTCTTGATCCAGTATGCGTTCGACCACTTCGGGTGATGCCAGTACAAGTCGTTTTTTGGCGCCGTCGGTGCCGGTGTGGTTAATGATTTCCCGTAAAATGGAAAACGAGGTGGTTTCTACCGACTTTAAAAAACCTCGTCCCTGGCAATGTTCGCAGGGCTCGCAAAGTAGGCGTTGTAGACTTTCGCTGGTGCGTTTGCGGGTCATCTCTACCAGGCCCAGTTCGGAGACACCGGTGACCTTCATTTTTACGTGATCGAGCTCGAGCTCTTTTTCCAGGCGACGCATGACTTGACGGCGGTGCTCGGGGTCTTTCATGTCGATAAAGTCGAGAATGATAATGCCGCCGAGGTTGCGTAAGCGCAGCTGTCGGGCGATGGCACTGGCCGCTTCGAGGTTAGTGGTGTAAATAGTTTCACCGAGATTGCGATGCCCAACAAAGCCGCCGGTATTAACGTCGATAGTGGTCATGGCTTCGGTTTGGTCAAAAATCAGGTAGCCACCGGATTTTAGTTTAACTTTGCGTTCAAGGGATTTATTGATCTCGTCTTCGACGCCATAGAGGCTGAAGATGGGACGTTTATCCTCATAATGCTCCAGTTTTTCGAGCATTTCTGGACTGAAGCTTTCGGTAAAGCGATACATCTGCCGATGAATATCAATGGAGTCAACGCGGATGCGTTCGACATCTTCAGCGGCCACATCACGCATGGTGCGTAGAGAAAGGGGCAGGTCGTGATAAATACAGGTCTTTGGGGGTAGGCGAGTCATCTTGTCTTTTACCAAGCCCCACAAACGGTGCAGGTACTCGACATCAGTGCGAAACTCATCTTCTGCTACGCCATCGGCAACGGTGCGAATAATATAACCGCCGCCCTCTTCTTTCATACCGCCGGCATCGACGGCATGGTCAAGCTGGGCACGCAGTCGATCCCGTTCCTCTTCTTTTTCAATACGCTGGGAAATGCCGACATGGTCGACACCGGGCATGTAAACCAGATAGCGAGAAGAAACGGAAAGATGGGTTGAAAGCCTGGCACCTTTACTACTGATGGGCTCTTTAATGACTTGCACGGGTAGCGTTTGGCCCTCGCGCAATAATTCACGTATATCGGGTGCTTCCGCAGGTTTACCATCGCCAGTTGCAGGGGGCTGGCTTTGCATGATGTCGTTGGCGTGGATAAATCCCGCTTTCTCGAGCCCGATTTCGACAAAGGCGGCCTGCATGCCTGGCATAACACGAACCACCTTGCCGTTGTAAATATTACCAACCAGGCTGCGGTTGCCGACTCTCTCGATGGCGATATCAACCAGTATGCTGTCTTCCAGGCGGGCAACGCGGGTTTCCGAGGGCGTGATATTGACGAGTATTTCTGCTTTCATCGTGCATTCCAACAGGCGATATTAAAACGCTCAAATAACTCAAACGTTTGGCTAAGCGGTAGGCCTACGACCCCGGAATAACTTCCTGTAATACCGTCTACGAACACTGCCCCCAGGCCTTGAATAGCATAGGCACCTGCTTTTCCCAGAGGTTCTCCTGTCGACCAGTAGCGTTCGTATTCTTGTTCTTGTATTTCTCGAAAATGCACAGAGGTTTCAGATAACCTGAGTTCTGTGCGGTCTTCGGCAACTACCGCAATGGCGGATAATACCCTATGGCTTCGCCCTGACAAAGCCCGCAATGTGGCAATTGCTTCAGCCTTGTCAGCGGGTTTGGAAAAAACCCTGTTATCGAGTACTACGGTGGTGTCAGCGCCGAGAACGGGCAGGTTAATTTCCTGTATATGCTGGGCTACGGTTTCGGCTTTTTCACGAGCCATGCGCTGTACATAGATCTCGGGAGATTCATCAGGGAACTGCGTTTCGTCGATATCGGCGGGCTGGATCGAAAAGCGTGTGCCTATCTGGCGCAGAAGTTCGGCTCGGCGGGGCGAAGATGAGGCAAGTATGATGTCGATGTTGTCGGACTGCATTGCGGGCATAAGCGCTAACTGAAGAGTCGTTGCAAGCGGTACAGGGCACCTGCGAGGAAGGGCCAAATCAGAGCGCTACTGAGGGCTGGATAGTAGACGCGCCAACCGAGGACGATATCTTCCGATATCAGGCGTGTGCTTACCCATAGGGTTTGATAAATGACCACGATAAACAGAGCTGCCAGACACTGGAAGGGCAGGCTTAAGTGGCGTACGCGATATTCCTGAGTTTTCAGTAAGTACGCCGTTACCGACATGGCGAGGGCATTTTGGCCAATCACATTGCCATAGAGTAGGTCGAGTAGCAGGCCAGTGAGCCAGACAAAGGTAATGCCCACATTTTGAGGTTGGACTAACAGCCAGTAGATGCTGACCAGAAGTACGAAAGGGGGGCGCCAGAATGCTAGATCCCCGTGAAGAGGCAGGCTGTAGAGAAACAGAGCGGCGGTCAAGCTGAGGCATAAAGCCAGCAGCGGTAGGGGGCTACTCCTCCTCGGCATTACTGGAATCTACGTTCTTTGGTATTGAGGTGGACTTTGTCTGTGAATAATTATCGAGTGCTTCAACGGTAGAAAAAACCACAAGCAAGCGCAGGCTGCGGTCGACTTTGGCAGCGGGGGTGACGCTGACCTCGATAAAAGCTTGTCCGGGATCTTTGTTAATGGCGCTCACCGTGCCGACGGGGTAGCCGGAAGGGAAACGCTGCCCGAGACCGGAGCTGAGCAAGGTATCGCCAACCTGAATATCTTGCGTGGGGGAGACGTGGCGTAAGCGCAGGCGTTGGAAGTCACCGCTGCCTTCGATAATACCGCGTACATTATTGCGCAGGTTGTAGATCGGCAGTGCATGACGCGAGTCTGTGATCAGTAGCACCCGGCTGTGTTGTTCGAAGACCTCAACCACCTGCCCCATCAGGCCCTCACCGTCGATCACGGCCAGACCCTCGCGAATATTGTCAGCGGCGCCCCGGTTGATGGTGATAACGTGATGAAAGGGATCGGGCGAAATTCCGACCAGTTCGGCGACGATGACGCTGTTTTTAACGAGCTCAGCACCATTGAGGAGGCTTTTCAGTTGCAGGTTTTCTGCCGATAGCTCCGCCATACGTTGTAGTTGGGCTTTATAAACCAGGATTTCAGTTTCTAGCTTGTCATTATTGGCAATGATAACGGCACGGCTTTCAAGGGACTCATTGTTCCACTCGCGCCAGCGCATGGGGAGGGTTGAAGCCCATTGAAAAGGTTGGGCAAGAGGTTCTAGCCAGGCGTGGGCCGGGCGTAACAAGCTGGTAAATGAATCAAGAGCGATGAGTGTGAGTGCCGCTAGAGCCAGGATCAGCATGCGTTGTGGCGAAGAACTTTTTTTAAAAAGGTTTTTGATGATCCTGGCTCAGTGGTGTTTTATCTCAAGGGTGCGCTATATACACAATACTTTGATAGTTAGAGCGACATAATATCGAGGTGGCGTTTATCCATCATCGTTAGCGCCTTGCCGCCCCCCCGGGCAACACAGGTCAGGGGGTCATCGGCAACGAGCACGGGCAGGCCTGTTTCGTGGGTGAGTAGTTGATCGAGTCCTTTCAGTAGGGCACCACCACCGGTGAGTACAATGCCAGTTTCGGCGATATCAGAGGCCAATTCGGGAGGCGATTGCTCAAGTACCCGTTTTACGCCCTGCACGATGGCGGCTAATGGCTCTTGAATGGATTCGAGGATTTCGTCGCTATTGAGGGTGAATTTCTTGGGTACACCCTCGGCGAGATTGCGACCGCGAACGTCAATTTCACTCACTTCATTACCGGGATAGGCGCTGCCGATTTCCATTTTGATGCGTTCGGCCGTGGCGTCACCAATGACAGAGCCGTAACGACGGCGCACGTAGTTGGTAATTGCCTCATCGAAGCGATCGCCGCCCATACGAATAGAGTCGGAGTAGACCACGCCGTTAAGGGAGAGGATGGCAATTTCTGTGGTGCCGCCGCCGATGTCGACCACCATAGAGCCGCGAGCTTCTTCGACGGGGAGTCCTGCGCCAATGGCTGCTGCCATCGGCTCTTCAATCAGGTGGACGACACGCGCACCGGCACCTTCGGTTGATTCACGAATCGCCCGTTTCTCGACCTCAGTGGCCAGACAGGGTACGCAAACCAGTACCCGGGGGCTGGGGGGGATCAAGCTGTGGGAATGGACCTTTTTAATAAAATGCTGAAGCATTTTTTCTGTGACCTGAAAGTCGGCAATCACGCCATCTTTGAGGGGGCGAATGGCGCTAATGTTTCCCGGTGTACGACCGAGCATGCGTTTGGCCTCAACACCAACAGCTTCAACAGTTTTCTGTCCGTGGCTGTGGCGAATGGCAACCACCGATGGCTCATTGAGGACAATGCCCTTGCCATTAATATAAATTAGAGTGTTAGCTGTGCCCAGATCAATGGACAAATCGTTGGAAAACATCCCGCGTAAGCGCTTTAGCATAATGGTGAATCTTTCCTCTAAAAAGCGCTTATGGGTGCGACGCTCGTGGTTGATGATTAGTACGGGATTTTTCAGTTATAAAAACTGGCGAAACTGTAACAACGGCGGGGATTTAGGGCAAGGTGTAAATATGATACCTTACGCGGCTTTTAAGACACCATCAGGATCGAAACCCTACCATGTCCATCGATAGAGCTGATATTGAAAAACTCGGCGAGCTGGCGCGCATTCACATCAGTGATGAGAATGCGCAGGCAAGCGCGAAAAGTATTAACGAAGTACTAGCGTTGGTTGACCAGTTGCAAGCGGTTGATACCACGAATATTGAACCGATGGCCAACCCTCTGGGTGCTCGTCAGCGTCTGCGCCTTGATGAAGTGAGCGAGACTAATCGGCGCGAAGCCTTTCAGGCCATTGCCCCGGCTACGGAAGATGGGCTCTATCTGGTGCCGAAAGTCATCGAATAGGCTCGACTTCGTTATAAATACAATGAGTCCCGATGCTGTCGAATGAATTGCGAGTGATCGGTCTCAATCAAATAGGGTCTCTGCGGAGACAGCCTGAGGAAACACAATGCACAACCTTACCCTGGCAGAATTAAGCGCGGGCCTGGGCGCTGGCGAATTCTCCAGCGTCGAAGTGACGCGGCATTTTCTGGCCCGTATCAAGCGGCTCGATGCCAATTACAATAGCTTTATTACAATTACCGAAGAGCAGGCCCTGGCGCAGGCCGCAGTGGCTGATCAGCAGCGGGCTGCCGGTAGCGTGCCGGCACTGTGCGGCGTACCCATCGCCCACAAGGATATTTTTTGTACCGACGGTGTGCGCACCAGTTGTGGCTCGAAGATGCTCGACAACTTTGTGCCGCCTTACAGTGCGACTGTGGTTGAAAATCTTGCCGCCGCTGGCGTGGTGGTATTGGGTAAAACCAATATGGATGAGTTCGCCATGGGCTCGTCCAATGAAACCAGTTACTACGGCCCGGTGAAAAACCCTTGGCATACCGACTGCGTGCCCGGTGGTTCATCGGGTGGTTCGGCAGCGGCTATTGCTGCACGACTGACGCCCGCTGCGACGGCCACGGATACCGGCGGCTCGATTCGCCAGCCCGCTGCCCTGTGTGGCATCACGGGTTTGAAGCCGACTTACGGCCGTGTTTCTCGCTGGGGCATGATTGCCTTCGCTTCAAGCCTCGACCAGGGTGGCCCCATGGCGCGCACGGCGGAAGATGTCGCGCTAATGCTCAATCAAATGGCAGGTTTTGATAATAAAGACTCCACCTCGATTGAGCGCGATGTGCCCGATTACACAGCGAATTTAAATCAGGATATCAGCGGCCTGACCATTGGCGTGCCCGAAGAGTACTTTGGCGAGGGCTTGAACCCCTTGACCGAGCAGGCAACGCGAGACGCCCTGGCAGAACTGGAAAAGCAGGGTGCCAAACTCAAGAGTATTAGCCTGCCCCACTCCCATCTTTCGGTGCCCGCCTATTATGTGATTGCTCCGGCGGAAGCCTCGGCTAATCTGTCGCGCTTTGACGGCTCGCGCTATGGCTATCGCTGTGAAAACCCGGCGGATTTGCGCGATATGTACATGCGCAGTCGCTCCGAAGCGTTTGGCGATGAGGTGAAGCGGCGTATTTTGATTGGTGCCTATTGTCTTTCGGCGGGTTATTACGACGCCTACTACAACAAGGCCATGCAGGTACGACGCCTAATTAAAGAAGATTTTGTCAGCGCTTTTAACGATGTCGATATGATCGCCGGCCCCACCTGCCCCAACCCGGCCTTTGAGTTCGGTGCCAAGGGCGATGATCCGGTAGCTATGTATCTGGAAGATATCTACACCATCGCCACCAATCTGGCGGGTCTGCCCGGTATGTCTCTGCCCTGTGGTTTGGTCGACGACAAACCCGTTGGCCTGCAACTCATTGGCAACTATTTTGACGAAGGGCGCATGCTCAATGTCGCCCACCGCTATCAGCAGGTCAGCGACTGGCATTCACGCTGCGCCCCCGGCATCGATTAAGGAGTACGGACAGCATGACATGGGAAACCGTCATCGGCCTGGAAATTCACACCCAACTGGCCACAAAAACTAAGATTTTTTCCGGCGCTAGCACCGAATTTGGTGCCGCGCCCAACACCCAGGCCTGCGCCATTGATTTGGCCATGCCCGGCACTTTACCTGTGCTCAACGCAGAAGCGGTGCGCATGGCGGTGATGTTCGGCGTCGCCATTGATGCTGAGATCGGTCTGATTTCATCCTTCGATCGCAAAAACTATTTTTACCCCGACCTGCCCAAAGGCTATCAAACCACTCAGCTCGAACGGCCGATTGTGCTTGAAGGCGCGGTGGATATTCAGCTCGACGATGGCAGCACGAAAACCGTGCGCATTCATCACGCTCATCTTGAAGAAGATGCGGGTAAGTCGCTGCATGAAGACTTCCACGGTATGTCCGGTATTGATTTGAATCGGGCCGGTACGCCGCTGATTGAAATTGTTTCAGAACCCGATATGAATAGTCCGGAGGAGGCCGTTGCCTTCGCCAAAAAGTTGCACGCACTGGTGGTATCCATCGGTATTTGCGACGGTGAAATGGCCCAGGGCTCGATGCGCTTTGACGTTAATGTTTCGGTGCGCAAAAAAGGTGAAGAGCTGGGTACGCGCACAGAAACTAAAAACCTCAACTCCTTCCGCTTTATGGAGCGGGCGATTGTTCAGGAAGTGGAGCGCCAGATCGACTTGATCGAAGACGGCGGTAAAGTGAAGCAGGAAACCCGGCTCTACGACGGCGACACTCACACCGCTCGGTCGATGCGCAGCAAAGAGGAAGCCAATGATTACCGCTACTTCCCCTGCCCCGATTTATTGCCAGTAGAAATCGATCAGGCCTATGTCGATGCCGTCCGGGCGTCACTGCCCGAATTACCCGAGGCCCGACGCGCCCGCTTTACGGATAGCTACGAATTGTCGGCCTACGATGCCGGCGTACTCGCTGACGACGTGGCCACGGCGGCTTATTTCGAAACCACAGCCAGCCAGTGTGGTGATGCTAAATTAGCGGCCAACTGGGTGACGGGTGAATTGGCCGCACGCTTAAATAGCGACGACGTTTTGATACAGCATTGCCCGGTGAGTGCAGAGCAATTGGCCGCTTTAATTGCGCGCATTATCGATAAAACCATCTCCAATAAAATGGCGCGGGAAGTGTTTGGCGCTATGTGGGAGGGTGAAGGTGAGCCTGATGCGATTATCGAAGCCCGTGGTTTAAAACAGGTGTCCGATAGTGGTGCCATCGAAGGTATGGTTGACGAGGTGATTGCCAGCAGTGCCAAGCAGGTCGAAAATTATCGCAATGCCGACGAGGCCAAGCGGCCCAAAATGCTCGGTTACTTTGTCGGCCAAATAATGAAGGCCTCAAAGGGTCAGGCCAATCCGCAACAGGTGAATGAAGTGTTGCTGCAAAAGCTGAATGCACTACTTTAATAAATTGATTCAATGAGACCTTAGTGCGGAAGCAAAATGGCTTTCGTGAAAAGGTCTCTAAACGAAGAATAGTTTGACAGGAAATATCATGGCTTTAAAAAAAGATAAGCAAAAAGTACTCGGCGAAGTGTTTGACGACGAGCGCATACAATCGTTTTTAGATTATGAGGCTCCGCAAGGAATTGATGCTGATTTTCACGTGCTTGAAAAAGCCTATCGCGGCATGATGGTAGAAAATTTCGCCACCTTCCTAAGCTTTTTTACAGCCGCCAAAAGAAATATTAATGCGACGAATCAACAGGGGAAGACCTTGCTCGATATTGCCTCGACTCATCGTCACGCAGAAGATTACGTTACCGCTTTAAAAGAACATTTAAATAAATAATTTTTTTAAACTAAAAAATAAGGAAGCATCATGTCCGATACAGTGAGTTTTTCAAAGCAGGGCTCAATAGGTCTGATTAAAATTAACAATCCTCCCGTTAACGCTCTCAATCAATCGGTGCGCGCAGGACTGAAAACTTGTGTTGATCAAGGTCTGGCAGATGACAGCGTTAAAGCCATGGTGCTGATTTGCGAAGGTAGAACCTTTATTGCCGGTGCTGATATTAATGAATTTGCTAAAGGCATGGGCGAGCCAGGTTTGGTGCCCGTGATTGGCAATATGGAAACAGCCGCTAAACCGATTGTTGCTGCGATTCACGGTACTGCTCTCGGTGGCGGGCTGGAAGTTGCTCTGGGTTGTCATTACCGCGTCGCCCTGGCCTCAGCCAAAGTCGGCCTGCCCGAAGTGCATCTCGGCCTGTTACCCGGTGCTGGTGGTACTCAGCGTTTACCGCGTTTGGTCGGTGCGCAGGCAGCGTTGGAGCTCATCGTTGGCGGTGGTCATGTGCCCGCAGCCAAAGCCCTTGAGCTGGGTATTGTTGATGAGATTGTCGACGGTGATCTTGAAGCCGCCGCCATTGCCTATGCTGAAAAGCTACTTGCCGATGGCACTGGTCCGCGCGCTATTAGAGACATTACGCCCGAGGCGGCAGGCCCCGAGGTATTCGATAACTTCGAGAAAAGTATTGCCCGTAAGCAGCGCGGTTTTCTCGCGCCCTTTCATATTATTAAATCGATTCGCGCCGCCTTTGAATTACCTTTTGATAAAGGTATGGCGCGCGAAGAAGAATTGTTTATGGAATTAATGACGTCTTCAGAGTCAGCAGCACAGCGCCATATTTTCTTTGCCGAGCGCGAAGTGGCGAAGGTTCCCGGGCTGGCAAAAGATACGGTAAAACGCGACATTAATTGTGGTGCTGTTGTTGGTGCCGGCACTATGGGCGGCGGTATTGCGATGAATTTCGCCAATGCCGGCATCCCCGTCAAACTACTGGAAATGAAGCAGGAATTCCTTGATAAGGGCATCGCGTTAATTCGTAAAAACTATGAGAACACGGCGAAAAAAGGCCGTATCAGCATGGCTGATGTTGAAAAGCGTATGGCTTTAATCGAGCCAACACTGAGCTACGATGACATTAAAGATGTCGATATTGTTATCGAAGCCGTTTTCGAAAATATGGATGTTAAAAAGGAAGTCTTTAAAAAGCTCGATAGTGTTTGCCGTCCCGGCGCTATTCTCGCCACTAACACCTCTACGCTCGATGTGGATGAAATAGCGAATGTTACTGGTCGACCACAGGACGTGATCGGCATGCACTTTTTCAGTCCGGCCAATGTGATGCGCCTGCTGGAAAACGTGCGCGGTGAAAAAACGGCTGACGATGTAATCGCTACGATAATGAGCTTCTCCAAACGCATTGGTAAAATTGGCGCTATGGTCGGTGTTTGCGATGGTTTTGTTGGCAACCGTATGTTGCACCAGCGCACTCGCGAATCGGCATTTTTGGTGGAAGAGGGCGCTAGTCCCGAGCAGGTTGATAAAATATTATTTGATTTCGGCTTCCCCATGGGGGCTTTCACCATGGCTGATATGGCAGGACTGGATGTCGGTTATAAAGTGCGCGAAGAGCGTCGCAAGGCGGGCAAGGTTGAAAAGCGCGACTCAGTGTGGATCGATAAAGTTGTTGAACTAGGCCGCCACGGACAAAAAACCAATGCCGGTGTTTATAAATACGAAGATGGCCGCACGCCTATTCCCGACCCTATTGTTAAAGCTTTAATTGCCGAGTGTGCTAAAGAAGCGGGCATTGAGCAGCGCGACATTAGTGATCAGGAAATCTTAGAACGCTGCCTCTATCCGATGATTAACGAAGGCGCGCTTATTCTCGAAGAGGGCATTGCTGCGCGGCCGCTGGATATCGATATCATCTGGATTAATGGCTACGGCTTCCCCGGCTATAAAGGTGGCCCGATGTTCTGGGCTGACCAAATCGGTTTGCAAAATATTATTGATGCCTACGCCAAGTACGCTAAGCAGTTTGGCGATCACTACTGGCAGCCAGCACCCTTACTGGCCAAGCTGGCGAAGGAAGGCAAAGGCTTTTACGACCTGTAAAACGCATTGCCTGTTAGTACTCGTTAGTTGTTTGTGTGGCCCCGCGTTGAAGGTGATTTTGTACTTTCAATGCGGGGCTTTTTCGTGGCTGTGTGAAATGACAGGTCGGCGTGATGACGATAGATAGCGCGCAGCAATACCCCGTGCTCTACAGTTTTCGGCGCTGCCCCTATGCGATGCGTGCTCGAATGGCTCTTTATCAAGCGGGTGTGCAATGTGAGGTTGTTGAAGTCGAGTTAAAGGCAAAACCGACGACAATGTTGGCACTGTCGCCAAAGGGATCAGTGCCGGTATTACAGCTGCCATCGGGCGAGGTGCTCGACGAGAGTCTGGATATTATGCGCTGGGCGCTAACGCAGAATGATCCTGCTCACTGGTTGTCATCATCGGCAATTACTCAGTCATTGATTGATGAAAATGATACGGACTTTAAATCGAACCTTGATCGTTACAAATATCCCCAGCGCTTTCCCGGTGGTAATAGTTTGACGGCACGGGATCAGGGCTTCGACTTTCTTTGCAAGTTACAGGCTCAGCTTAGCGGCAACGATTATTTGTTGGGGTCGCAAGTGAGTTTTGTTGATATTGCTATCTTTCCTTTTATTCGCCAATTTGCCAATACCGATGTGCAATGGTTTACGGCGCAAGACCTGCCTGGTGTTCAACGTTGGCTGGACAGTCTGGTTAATAGTGTTCTGTTTAAAACAGTGATGGAAAAAAACCGCAGTTATTTATTGTGAGATCTTTTATTGTGAGATCTTTACTGTAATTTTCGATCACTCTTTATCTTTATCTGCCTCCTCGCGGATACACTCTTCTAGCGCCGCTTCCGCAAATTGCCACATATTATCTTCACGCCGGTTGTGGCCGGTACTTATTTGTAGGGTTCTTTCGACGGGCCCTGTGACGGCAAACCAGGCAGTGCCGGGTGGGTCTTTATAGGGGTTGGAGGCAGGCCCCGTGGCCCCGGTTTCGGCCAGCGCCCAAGTACCGCCTAAAGTTTTGTGAATGCTGCGGGCACAGAGCAGGGCGTATTCTTCGGTGGCGCTGCGTATCCCTTTCATATCGTCATCGCTCATGTCGAGAAACTGCCGCCGAGATTCCAGGGTGTAAACCACGGTGCTGCCGAGAAAATAGGCGGAAGCGCCGGGCACAGAAACCAGAGCTGCCGATAACAAACCGGCAATAGATGATTCGCAAACGGCCAGGGTTTGCTTACGTTGTTTTAGTCGCTCGCCAACGGGCTCACCTAGTGCGATGAGTGAATTCATTGAGTACTCCTTCTTTATAGACAAAATATAGCCTTAAGATCTTGCTGAATACAAGGTGGGCGGCGTAATTGTTATTGTTGATAAGCAACGCCATACTTCGGGCTCGAACCTGCAATAAAACAGGAACCTTTGTCTTAATGACGGTGTTGAATGACTTTAACGGGCTCGACGTTATGATGAATGTCTTTATTGCCCTGGCACTTATTATCGCTCCCGTTGCGATGTGGCATGCCATGCTCTACAAACGCGATCCGCGCGCTGCGATGGGCTGGATTAGTGTCTGTCTGTTATTCCCCATTGTCGGCCCGGCGTTGTATTTTTTCTTTGGCATTAACCGTGTTCATCACCGCGCGCAATCGTGGCGAGACGGTACTTATCAGCGCCGCTTTGTTGATTTTGAACGGGGCGAAGAGCCGCTTGCAGATATACCCTGCAATCAAAAATCATCGGCTGATTTCTCCTGTCTTGTACGTGCCACCTATGCTTTGACGGGTTTACCGCTGCTCGGGGGCAACCGGGTGTCGGTACTTCGCAATGGTGAAGAAGCTTTTCCCGCGATGCTGGATGCGATTAATCAGGCCACAAAGCGTGTCGATTTAAGCACCTATATTTTTGAAAGTAATCGCACCGGGCAGGACTTTACGCAAGCGCTATGCGCAGCGGTCAGTCGCGGTGTTAAGGTTAGGGTGATTGTTGATGCCGTGGGTGAGCTTTATTCCTGGCCTAAGGTCAGTCGTCGCTTACGTCGCGGTGGGGTGCGTGTTGAGCGGTTTTCTCCGCCGCGTCTCATCTCACGGCTTCCGGGTTTGAATTTGCGCAACCACCGAAAATTACTCGTGGTTGACGAGCGGCTGGCTTTTGCGGGTGGTATGAATATTGGTGATCGCCATCTTGTCGCCTTAGCCTCTAACAAGCATCCGGCGGCGGATATACATTTTCAATTTGCAGGGCCTGTCGTCGCACAGTTGGCTATGGGTTTTGCGCAAACTTGGCAATTAGCGACGGGTGAGAATCTGGCGCAGTCGGGAGGAGGGCAGGTCGAGTGCGGGGCTAGCCTTTGTCGGGTGATTGTCGACGGCCCCGATTATAATCTCGACAAATTGAGTAACGTTCTTTTGGCGGCAATCGCCCAGGCTGAAGTGTCAATCCGCATCATGACGCCCTATTTCCTGCCCTCGCGGGAAATGCTCGCTGCTCTGCAAACAGCAGCCCTGCGCGGTGTGTCTGTGACGCTCATGCTGCCGGAAAAAAACAACTTACGCTATGTACACTGGGCTATGCGCAATATGCTTTGGGAGCTGCTTTATTACAATATTAAGGTCGTTTACCAGCCCCCGCCATTTAACCACTCTAAACTGTTTCTGGTGGACGGTGAGTATTTGTTGATCGGTTCGGCCAATCTTGATCCACGTAGCCTGCGCTTGAACTATGAGGTGAGTGTCGAAATTTATGATCAGGCGATGGCGCGTGAACTGGAAGATGAATTCAACGATCGCCTGTCCAGCTCAGCTGCCGTGACCTTGTCTGAGTTAGACAGGCGCTCACTTCTCGTGCGCAGCAGGGATGCCTTTTGTTGGTTGTTTTCGCCTTATTTATAAGCAGGGGCTGTATTGTGTCGTGTTGGAATAGACGCTCTGTGCTTGAGTGCATATCCTCGGTGTCGAGAGGCTGTTAGAATTAGCGTAATGTTGCTCTGTCGAAAGACTGGCAGAAAGGTTTTGAGTAAAAGTGCGATGAACGAAGAAGAAAAAAAATTATTTCGTGAGTTTGTCGGTGACGTGAAACCCTTGAGTGAGCCTGGCCATTATTCAAAGATACCGGTAGATAGAAATAGCCCAGCTTTAGTGTCGCGCCGAATGGCGGCTGTTAAAGAGGAGGGTAGTAAGGACAACTTCCTCGCGGGGGAAGAGCATGTGCCAAGGGTCATGCCTCTCGATACGTTGTCATTTAAACGGGACGGGGTTCAGCACGGTGTTTTTCGCCGTTTGAAGCAAGGCCACTACCCGGTTGAATCAAGCCTGGATTTACATCGGTTAACAGTCGTTCAATCACGAAGAGACGTACTGGGCTTTGTGCGCGACTGTGTCGCGCATGATATTCGTTGTGCATCGATTACCCATGGCAAGGGCGAGCATAGGGAAAACCCTGCATTACTAAAAAGTTGTGTTAATTACTGGTTGCCGCAACTGTGTGAAGTATTGGCCTTCCACAGTGCGCCCCGACACAGCGGAGGATTGGGTGTGACATTTATTTTATTACGTAAAAGTGAACGGAAAAAAGAAGTGAACAGACTGCGGTTCTCTGACCCTAGGCCTTCTGAGTGATGGGTCTGAGTACAAGAAGAACCACGGTGATGATCGGATATTGCAAGGACTAAACATGCAAAAGACTACTCACGATAATACTGATGCTACGGCGCTGACTTTTGATGCGGGTCAACCGTCTCTCATTGCCGATGTGAGAAGAAAAATAATTAAAGTCAATCAGGCGTTCCTGGCACTGTCTGGTTTCCCCTCTGAAATACTTATCGGGTCCACCCTTAATACTTTATACGCTGAACAGAAAGATCTTGGTTTTATTGCCTTTTTACAAGGGAATCAAGAAACGGACCCAAAGGGTGATAGCTCGGTAAGCAGTTATACGGGTAAAACCCTACGCGATACATGGCAGGGGCAGTCTATTGAACTCGTTGAGACCCTGACGTACATCCCTCGACAAAAAGGCCTATCTGGGCATTACTTGATGAGCTGCCAAAACATTGGCGGCCTGATGCCAAAAAACGCCGTTGCCAGCGAGTCAGAAAAAGTCTTTCGTCAGCTCATTGAATCTCTGCCTGAGGCCGCTGTGGTATTGGATGGCGCGCATATCGAAGCCTGCAACGAGCAGTTTGCCCATCTCACTCAGCGTGATAAAGCGGAGCTTGAACGCTTGCTGATCACTGATTTATCGATGGCTGTGCAAGCGGACGGTGGGGGCGCTGATGAAAAGTTGAACCGGGTGTTTTCGGCGTTGGAGCGGGGGCGCATCGGTACTATCGAGTGGCTGCTTAAGTTGCCCAATGGCGAGCCACGCGAAGTAGAGGTTAGTTTTAGTGGCTTCGAGTACTACGACAGGCGGCTTACCTTCGCGAATATTAGAGATATTACCGATCGTAAACGAATGGAGTTGGAGCGCCAGGGGCTACTGGATGAGCTGGCAAGTAAAGAGCAAATGACGCGTCTGGCGACAAGAGCGGGCGGTATTGTTATCTGGGAAGTGGACCTACAAACGAACAAAATGTTTTGGTCTGACGGGGCCAGCCAACTTTTCGGCGTGCCGGTAGAGAGCTTGCCAGCAACATTTAACGCTTTGCGGAAATTCGTGTTTGAGGGTGACATTACGCTACTTGATTCTTTGCTTGATGATATTAATGCGGGACTCCCCTTTGAGCTGGAAAGTCGCTTTCAGAGGCCGGCCGGTGATGTTCGTTGGTTAAGAACCCAGGGCCAAGTTGAGTGCGACCTTAGTGGTAAGCCCATTATGGTACGTGCTGCGGTTTCTGATATTAGTGAGTACAAAAATGCTCAGGAAGAGATTAGTCGCCTGGCCTACTATGATCCGTTAACGAAACTGGCCAATCGACGCTTGTTGCTTGACCGACTGCATCAATATTGTGCTTCAGCGAAACGAAATAAAACCAGTGGCGTGGTGTTTTACCTTGATCTTGATCGTTTTAAATTATTGAACGATAGTCTGGGTCATGCCAGTGGCGATGTTTTATTAATAGAAGTGGCAAATCGCTTGATGGAGGTTTTTCGAACGGATGATACGGTTGCCCGTATAGGTGGTGATGAGTTTGTGGTGGTGATCCCGGTGATTGCCGGTGGCATACATATGGTGGCACACAGGGCACGAGTTATTGCCGACAAGTTACGTGCAGCACTGGCATCGGACTATATTATTAATGGTCTTAATTACCACATGTCTTCGAGTATTGGTTTGGCGATGTTTCCACAAGACGGCGAGACGGCTGAAGCTGTTATTCAAAATGCCGATGTTGCGATGTATCAGGCGAAGAAAAATGGTCGCAATGCTGTTGCCTTTTATCGTGCCGAACAGCAGGAAGATGCAGACAAGCGCGTACTTATTGAACAAGATTTACGACAAGCCATTAAGCTCGGGCAGTTTGAATTGTATTACCAACCCAAGGTGGATGGTGATGGGCAGACGGTGGGGGGCGAGGCCTTGATCCGCTGGCAGCATGCAGAAAGAGGGATTGTTCAGCCCGATGCGTTTATTGGCATTGCCGAAGAGACCGGCTTAATTATGGAGATTGGGCAGTGGGTGATGGAAGCAGCCTGTGTTCAGTTAAAGCACTGGAAAGAGCAAGGTTGTTTTGGTGATGATTTCAGTCTGTCGATTAATATTAGCCCGGTGCAGTTCAGGCGGAAGGACTTTGTTGCTAATGTGCAAGAGGTGATCGAGCGCAATGGGGTTGCCCCTAGTCGTGTGATGTTGGAAATTACTGAAGGCATGTTAATTGAAGATGTAGATGCGACCGTCGCAAAGCTCAATCAATTGAAAGAGCTGGGCGTAAAAATATCAATTGATGATTTTGGTACAGGTTACTCCTCGCTTTATTATTTAAAGCGCTTGCCCCTCGATGAAATAAAAATAGATCAAACCTATGTGCGCAATATCATTAGTGACAGGGATGATGCCGCGATTGTAAAAACAATTATGGATCTTGCTCGCCACTTCGGCTTAAAGCCAATTGCGGAGGGTGTGGAAAATAAAGAACAAGAGAGCTTCTTGCACGATATTGGTTGCCAAGTATTTCAGGGTTATCTCTATTCAGGGCCTCTCACCGCTAAAGATTTTACGGCACAATATTTTTAACGGGATGATGCGTGGGCGTTGGAATAAATTGGCGCAATTTTAGGCCTTTGTCTAAGCTGTTGGTAGAGAGACGGGTTCGATGGGCGATCTCTCTCGAGCCAATTCCGGCAGCTATTATCTTTGTTCGGAATGGTCTTTGAATTATTTAATTTGAGGATTTCAATAAGAGGATTTTATTATGCCCGGACATATCTATAAACACATCGAAGTGACAGGGAGCTCCACTGTCGGCACTGATGATGCGATTAGTGCAGCCATTGCCGAAGCGACGAAAACCATCAAGCATTTACACTGGTTTGAGGTGATTGAAAGTCGTGGGCATATCGAAGATGGCAAAGTAAAACACTGGCAGGCGACCATTAAAGTGGGCTTTCGTCTCGATCACTGAAACACCCGTCTTTGAGTCGGCTCACTAATCTACAGGCGATAGGCTAGCGCTTCGCTGAGGTGCTGGTTCTGGATTTGTTCCTGATTTTCGATGTCGGCGATGGTGCGTGCGACCTTTAGTACCCTATGGAAGCCGCGGGCGGAAAGGTTCATTCGCTCGATAGCAGTGTTCATCATTTCAAGCTGTGCTTTATTGAGTGGACAGAACTGGTCGAGCTGCTTGCGTGATAGTTGCGCGTTGGCACAACCCTGGCGGTTTTGTTGTCGTTCTCTTGCGGCGATAACTCGTTTGCGAATCGTTTCACTACTTTCGCCCGGTGGCTTATTTGCCGTTAGCTCCTGATGGGGTACGCGGGGGACATGCACTTGCAGGTCTATTCTATCCAGTAATGGCCCCGATATTTTATCGCGGTAGCGATTAACCTGGTCCGGCGTGCAGCGGCACCTCGGTTCACCAAGATAGCCACAGGGGCAGGGGTTCATTGCCGCAACGAGCATAAACTTGGCGGGATATTCGACACTGGCCTGGGCGCGGGCGATGAGTATCGATCCGGATTCCAGGGGCTCTCTTAAAACCTCAAGCACCTTGCGCGAAAATTCGGGTAACTCGTCCAGAAAAAGCACGCCGTGGTGAGCCTTGGACACTTCGCCGGGGCGCGGATTACTGCCACCGCCGACCAGCGATACGCTGGATGCCGTGTGGTGGGGTGAACGGAAGGGGCGCTCGAAAAAATTCGTACGAGGCGTGCTACTACTGACGGAGTAGACAGCGGCGACTTCCAGTGCCGCATTCTCGTCGAGGGGAGGTAATATACCGGGCAGGCGACTGGCTAGCATGGTTTTTCCCGTTCCGGGAGGGCCGCTGAACAGCAAGTTGTGGGCGCCAGCAGCGGCTATTTCCAGTGCGCGCTTGGCCTGGTGTTGGCCGATAACTTCATTAATGTCTGCCGCAGAGGTGTAGTCAGTTTCTTGCTGAAGAGTTTCTGCCGTGAGGGTGTTACCTTCTTTTAAGTGGGCGCAGACCTCCAATAAATGTTGAGCCGTGTACACGGTGGTCTTACTGGCCAGAGCGGCTTCTGCGCCATTGGCCTGGGGGAGAAGCATCTTGCGATCATTCTTACCGCAGGCGAGAGCGCTGGGTAAAATACCATCGATGGGTCTTAGTTCGCCGGACAGTGCCAACTCGCCAATAAATTCGTAATCTTTCAGGGCTTCCAGCGGTAGCTGCCCGGATGCGGCAAGTATGCCCAGGGCTATCGGCAGATCAAAACGGCCACCCTCTTTGGGTAAATCGGCGGGGGCGAGGTTGATGGTGATACGCCGGGCGGGGAAGTCGAAATGACTGTTTAGCAGAGCGCTACGTACACGGTCTTTACTTTCTTTAACGGCGGTCTCAGGTAGACCTACGATACTTAGACTAGGAAGTCCATTTGACAGGTGAACTTCCACGGTCACCAGCGGTGCGCTAATACCTGATTTTGCCCGTGTATAGATAACGGCCAGTGACATAGATCTTCCTTGATCGCATTAAAGCCCCTGTTGTAGCAGATAGGCTTTGCCAATGAAAGGCATCGTCGAGAGGGAAGTAGTGGCTTAGCATTCATGCGCAATATTGGTGCGGCACGTTGGTGCGTAGTGATGCCTTGGTGCGCGATTCTGGTGCAAGGCTGCGAGTGCTCGCGAATTCTTACTTTACCCATCTCGGTTTTACGGTGTTGCTTACGCTCGTTAAACCCTTTTCCTGTGGGGTTTGGCCTTTATCTCTTGTTTTTCACAATACAGCGCGACCGCGTTTACCAGCACATAATGTTAAAAGTGAGAACTTGGCACACGCTATGCATTACAGCTGGAGTGGTGTTCTTTTGCGATTTTTGTATTCGCCGAGGGCAGCGTAAGTGTTAGTGGATAGATGTTGAGTCGATATTTCTCATGGATTGACTAGCCCCTAGGAAGGGGCAATCGTTAACTTCCCTTATCCTCTGGTAATTCTAAATGTGTGCGGATGCTAATTCGATTCGGGCAAAGCAGGAGAATGACAATGAAAATGATCACTGCAGTCATCAAGCCATTTAAGCTGGACGATGTTCGTGAAGCGCTGGCTGATATTGGCGTGCAAGGCTTAACTGTGACTGAGGTTAAGGGTTTTGGCCGTCAGAAGGGCCATACGGAACTTTACCGTGGCGCAGAGTATGTCGTTGATTTTCTACCCAAGGTAAAAGCAGAAGTGGCGGTTACCGATGAAATGGTGGATGGCACGGTAGAGGCGATAGTGAATGCCGCACAAACTGGCAAAATCGGCGATGGCAAAATCTTTATTTCAGACCTTAATGAAATCATTCGTATTCGCACTGGCGAAACGGGTGACGACGCGGTTTAAAAAGCAACTATTTAGCCTAAGAGACTTTTGAGGGGAAGAAACAATGGAAACCGATATTATTGAGATTAAGTACGCGCTAGACACCTTTTATT
>MAAC01011127.1_pt1 | contig 150116 bp, 79 predicted proteins | sample 1115981 | NCBI WGS metagenome assembly MAAC01 (sample SAMN04961126, study PRJNA320927) | seawater metagenome | isolation source: sample BD02T64 sea water enriched with oil for 64 days | place: USA:Gulf of Mexico | collected 2013-07-27 | reverse complement strand
CTCACAAGTTTTGGAGGTGTGAAGTGTCGGCTACACCTAATTATGTACAGCCAGCGAGCTTGGCGCTAATGCTAACAGTAAGTTGCGCATTGTTAGTCATGGGCTTGGTGCCTCAGGCTGGTCTTTTAGGAGCCAGTGAAAGCCGCCAAGGAAACATGTCATTGTGGGAGTCTAGCGCCAACTTCGCTGGTGAAGGCGCCATCGAATTTGCTTACTCCTTTATTAAAAAGCCAGGTAGCAACAATGTGAAGTTATATAGAGAGGATAGATTTGGTATCTATACCGACGAGAATAATATTCTTCTTAAAATTCAATACAAATGGGACCGTACTCTTTGATAATAGAATTCATTTTGTGAAGCAACTGTAATAATAATTTATTAATTCGCTGGACATAGGCAGCAGGGTCTTCCAATTGGCCACCTTCAGCCAACGCCGCCTGATCAAACAAGATCATAGACAATTCGGCAAAGCGATCTTCTTGTATCTCTTCCTTTAGGTTTTCAACAAGAGGGTGAGTAGCATTAATTTCAAGAATAGGCTTTGTTTCCGGCATAGCTTGACCCGCTGCCTCCATGATTTGACGCATCTGCGCACCCATATCATGTGCACCGACCACCAAACATGCAGGAGAATCAGTAAGACGAGTCGATACCTTCACCTCATCGACCTTTCCTTCCAGTGCAGTTTTTATTCTGCCAACAAGATCTTCGCTGTCTTTTTCAAGTTGCTCTTGTGCTTCTTTGTCTTCCTCTTCACCAATTTCAGCAAGATCTAAATCACCTTTTGATATATTTTGGAAGTTCTTACCGTCATATTCAGACAGGTACCCCATCATCCACTCATCAATTCGATCAGAAAGAATAAGAACTTCAACTCCTTTCTTCTTGAACACCTCTAAGTGTGGACTGCACGCACCCGTAACATGGGACTCCGCAGTAATGTAATAGATCTTTTCCTGTTTCTCTGCCATTCGGCCAATATAGTCATCCAAAGATACTGATTGCTTCGCGGAGCCATCCTTACTACTTGCAAAGCGGAATAATGCGGCAATCTTTTCTTTGTTAGCAAAATCTTCTGCAGGACCTTCTTTTAATACCTGGCCAAACTGCTCCCAGAAATTCGCGTAGTCTTCAGGCTTATTCTTGGCAGTTTTCTTTAACATATCGAGAATACGTTTAGTTAACGCACCCTTGATACTATCAACCTGTTTGTTGCTCTGCAGGATCTCACGAGATACGTTTAATGGTAAGTCAGCTGAGTCCAATACACCCTTTGCGAAACGCAAATATAGTGGCAAGAATTGATCTGCATCATCCATAATAAACACACGCTGAACATATAGTTTCAGTCCGCGTGGCGTATCCCTATTATATAAGTCGAATGGTGCTTTCTTCGGCAAATACAGCAAGCTAGTGTATTCCTGCTTGCCCTCAACACGGTTATGAGAAAACGACAGCGGATCCTCAAAATCATTTGAAATATGCTTGTAGAATTCATTGTACTCAGCGTCTTCAATCTCAGTACGAGAACGAGTCCATAGGGCTGTCGCTTTGTTTACAACTTCGTCTTCTGGCTCTTTTTGCTCTTCGCCTTCTTCCGCTGGAGCTGGTTCAGTTTGCATGATGATAGGAAGTGACACGTGATCAGAGTATTTCTTGATAATACTCTTCAAACGCCAGCTATCAGCGTACTCTTCACTATCTTCTCGAAGATGCATGATAACTTTGGTACCACGACGAGGTTTGTCGATAGATTCAACAGTAAAGTCACCCTCTCCTGCAGATACCCAGCTAACTCCATTTTCAGATGACTCACCGGCTTTACGTGTTTGTACTTCTACTTTATCGGCCACGATAAATGAAGAATAAAACCCTACACCAAACTGGCCAATTAATTGAGAGTCCGACTTTTGATCGCCAGAAAGATTCTCTAAGAATTGAGCGGTACCTGACTTTGCGATTGTTCCCAAATGCTCAATAACATCTTCTCGGTTCATGCCGATGCCGTTATCTTCTATGGACAGGGTTTTTGCTTCTTTATCAAATTCGATACGAATATCTAGCTCACCTTCCCCTTCCATTAATGATCCATCAGATAGGCTGGCAAAACGCAGTTTATCCGCTGCATCTGAAGCATTGGACACTAGCTCTCGAAGGAAGATCTCTTTATTACTGTAAAGAGAGTGAATCATCAGATGCAGTAATTGCTTTACTTCGGTTTGAAAACCTAACGTTTCTTTTTGCGCTTCGACGGTCATTATATATCTGTGCTCCGTAGGATTGACTTTTTTGACATTAATCAAACAATTGGGGTTAAATTTCGGGTTTTCAAGCATACCCAGTAAAAAATGTTACTATTCAACGGATATGCATTAGGTAATTTGATATTCCTATCTATACCGTTAAGGTGTAGCTTATCCAATTCATGACAGCAGAGGCAGGCAATGGACGAGGTGGCACCAAACGCATCACAAGACCTAGAACGCACATCGCCCCACGTAGCGTTATTCGTCACTTGCCTGGTCAATCAGTTTAGACCCAGCGCTGCTTTCGCTAGCATTAAGCTCCTGGAGCAAGCCGGTTGCAAGGTCTCTGTTCCCAAGGCCCAAACATGTTGCGGCCAACCTGGCTATAATAATGGACTAGAGAAAGAGGCCATTAAGACCGCCAAGAGCGTCATTAAACTGTTAGAAGATCATGACTATGTCGTGGTTCCTTCAGGTTCATGCACAGGCATGATAACCAAGCACTACCCCAAGCTCTTTTCCGACGACAAGGTCTGGCACAAAAAAGCCACCAAACTTGCCAACAAAACATGGGAGCTTTGCCAGTTTCTAGTGGAAAAGAGAAAAGCTGAAATCATCCCGCACATAGCCCTGTCCGGTCAAAAAGTAACCTACCATGACAGCTGCTCCTGTAAAAGAGAACTCAAAAACACCGAAGCTCCTCGTCAACTCATTCAAAAAAGCTGTAAAGGAGCTAGCTTAGTGGAGCTCAAAGACACTGAGACTTGCTGCGGCTTCGGAGGCACATTCTCTACAAAATTCTCAGATATATCCGCACGCCTTGTCAGTGATAAGGCCAGTGACATCAAAGACTCTCACGCAAATGTCATCGTGTCTGCTGACCTAGGGTGTCTGATCAACATCGCAGGCATTACAGCAAGACAGCATATTGACTCGTTAGGTTACACCCACGCTTATGAGGTCCGGCACATCGCAGAAATTCTTGCAGACAACCGAGATGCTCCCAGTATGTCCTACAATACAACCTCTATCATCACCACCGATTAGGAATTCACGTTGCCGAGTACCGCTCCTCATAATCAAGCTGCATTTTTTAGGGCAAAGTCGTCCGATGCATTGCTGGATGACAGCCTTCAGGCAGCGCTGAATCATGCTAAAGGCGGGTTTATCAAAAAACGTGCTGAAGCAATTGCTGACGTCGACAGCTTTGAATCTTACAAACAGCAAGCTCAACTCGTCAAAAACCACACAATCAACAATCTTGACTATTACCTACACCTCTTCGAACAAAATGTCGAGAAGAATGGCGGACAAGTGCACTGGGCTTCGACGCCTGAGCAACTCAATAATATCATTCTGCATATCTGCGAGCGCAGAGATGCCAAAACGGTAACAAAAGGCAAATCCATGGTCAGCGAGGAAGCCTACCTCAATGCATCGTTGGAAGCTGCGGGCATCAACGTCACTGAAACCGACTTGGGCGAATACATTATCCAGCTCGCCAAAGAGCCTCCATCACACATAATCGCCCCAGCCATCCACAAAACACGACAGCAAGTTGAGGCGCTTTTCAAAGAGGCGCATGATTTAGGTGACAGGCAGCTCGATCGAATAGCAGAACTCGTGGATGAAGCGCGCAGCCAGTTACGTCAAAAATTTTTAGACGCTGATGTTGGTATTACAGGAGCCAACATGCTTATAGCTGATACTGGGTCTGCAATGATTGTCACTAACGAAGGTAACGGCGATCTAACCGCTACATTACCGAAAGTACATATCATCACTGCGAGTATAGAAAAGGTAGTGCCGGACCTTGAAAGCGCCTCGGCAATTCTCCGAGTGCTCGCTCGTAGCGCTACGGGACAAGCCATCACTTCCTATACTTCCCTTTTCTCGGGGCCTCGCAATGTGGATGACCTAGATGGACCAGATGAATTCCATGTTGTCATTCTAGACAATCAGCGTAGCCAAATGCTGAATGGTCCCTATGAAGACATGCTAAAGTGTATTCGTTGCGGCGCCTGCCTTAATCATTGCCCAGTCTATTCAACTGTCGGGGGTCATGCTTATGGGTGGGTCTATCCTGGCCCAATGGGGGCTGTTCTCACACCATTAATGACAAGCCTGAAGCAAAGCAAGGATCTTCCGAACGCGTCTACTTTTTGTGGCCGCTGTGAAGAAGTATGTCCAATGGGAATTCCCATCCCAGAAATGCTACGCCAACTGCGTAACCAAGAGCACAAAGAGCACTTAACACCACTAATAAGTCGCCTCTCCTTAGCTGCCTATATGTGGCTGACACGACACCATAGATTGTTCCACTGGGCAACTAAATTGACGCATTGGGCTATACGAAACGCGACCTCAAATTCAATCATTAAGACTAGACTGCTAAAACACTGGTTTGAAGCAAGGGAGCTACCATTAGATGATGAGAAAGGTACCTTCTTGACACAATACGACAAGATAATCAAAAGCACCGTCAAAGGCCAGCAATAGAGGCTTATCATGAGTATCAATCTAAAACGCTTCAATCGCATCAATCGAAAAAAAATATTCAATAAATTAGAACGAGTAGATAAGGGAGCGGTGCCAGCAATACCCAAGCGCCCCCCCCTTTTGCACCCTCAATATGACATCGAATCTTTAACCGATATTTTTCTCTCTAAATTTTCAGCGTCCGCCGCAAGCTTCCAATCTATCGATTCACTAACCCTAGTACCTGAACTGGTTCTGCAGTACGCAGAACAGCATGCCTCAGACATGAATGTCGTCACCAATATATCTGAGGTTTTACAGAAGAATGAGCCATCATTGTTATGGCCAGAGCCACTGACGCTTCATCACGGCCCTGCAAATGGAGAACAAAGTATTGGGCTCAGCTATGCTGACGTAGGTATCGCTGAAACAGGATCAATTGTATTAATCTCTAGCAAGAAAAACCCTACTTCGGTGAATTTTTTGCCCGACCATCACATCGTCATTCTTAATGAGCTTGATATCGTTCCCAACATCGAGATGATGTGGAAAAAGCTATCCCTCGTTGCTGGATCGATGCCCAGAGCAATCAATATAATTACTGGCCCCTCACGCACTGCGGATATAGAACAAACCATACAGCTCGGGGCCCACGGGCCTAGAAGTTTGCATATCCTACTATTGATGGAGCCCGCATAAGACTAACTATCGCTCTTCACGGAAGTTATCGACACAACCTCCCTTTTGACAATTAATACTTCAACATGCCCACCCTCAACCTGTGTTCTCAGCGTAAGCTCAAAAGGAGTCACATCTTGCAACACTCCTTGACGTTCCTTATTTCCCCGGAGTTTCACTGAAACATGCTTGCCAAGTAACTGACCAGCATCCTCAGGCTTAAGCACTATCGGCTCCATAACTACCAATGGACCCGCTGAAGGTGGCTCTATTTCCAATTGTTTAATTGCTGCAATAAGCTCTTGGGTCGATTGTTCTGCCACCCCCCAACCATCATTTGAATAGAATAGATCTACGGCTTCCGTCCTTTCTTCCCCGTCGTTTAAGCGAAACGTCACGAGTGTGCGTCCCTGAGGATGCATACCGTTCAAGTCATAGAAAGTGTTTTCAAAGCGCACGATTGAATCCAATTGATAACCCAAGCGCTTTTCAAAGTGAAGATTCACCACATGATGTAAGGTTTCATTTGAATGAACCGTACGATCAATCTCGCCATCTTGATACCGTAATGCATCCGTATGCCCATCAAAATACCCCGTCAGAAAACTCTTCTCTTCTCCTGGGAGCAATAACCGAACATGGCCAGATATCAAATTCTGAGCACCAAGCTCGAGCGACAAATCCATCCAGTACCCGGATTCAATAATATCAAATTCTGGGAATTCGGCTGCGCTATGCTTGGTTTGCACGTATACAAGCGGAACTGGATACTGATCTGGCGTCACCAACACCTGCCAGCGTCGCTTATTAAACGATGACTTTTGCTCCAGCTGAGACAGGAATTCGTTCCCCCCTAACGCAATCGAAATCTGTTTTTCCGAAAAAAAACCACTACCCTGCGTAAACCGAATAACACCATCAACCAGTGTCACTTCATCCACAATCATCACTTCGTTTCGTATTTTTCCACCGAACCGACCTTTTTCACTAAAATTGAAGCGAGAGAGGTGCGACTTGGTAGCAAACATTTGATCTGGCAGCAGCAAAGGTTCACCAAAAGACGCTGGTGCGAAGGCGGCTCTAATATTAGATAAAATAGGGCCATCGAACGCAAGTGGGTGGGACCTCACAGCCATCACCACGCTCAGCAACATAACTGAAAAAGCAACGATATGAAGGCATGCTAGCTTTTTCACTCTATCCCAGTAAACGGCATAAAAGAGAAGCGCCACAGGAGGCAACAATACACTAGACCACCCCCAAGCAGGTGATTGCGAAAACGCACGCCAAAGGTACAACAACGACGCTGCTGCACTAAATGAAATCGCCAAATATAGTAGTATTTTTTCCATAGCCCCCCTCCTTTTTGGCCACATTATCCACGTCTAACCGATAAATTGCATGCAATTGTTCACAACTAAACCCTAAGGCAATGAGATTCCCTTAGAACGAGACAGCGCTTTCAGCACTCGTGATTTAAACTCTCGACGATACAATACCCAAACAACAATCGCGGTAGACGTAATAAAGCCCAAACCACTCACAAACCACACCAAAAAAGCCAACGCAAAATAATACGACCGCAAACCAAGGTTGTAGGCGTGTGCAGCACGAGAAATTACCATTGCAGCCTCCTTCCCAAACGCCTGGCGGTCTTCTTTACTATCATATGAGTTTGGTGCACTACCGATCATGACGGACGCGAAACCATATTGGCGTAAAGACCAAGTGAATTTGAAAAAAGCATAAATAAATATACCTATCAGAATCACCAACTTAATACCCCATGCTTGCTGATTTTGCATGACATCGACGGGTAAGTTCTGCAACCTATCCAGCGAACCTATTAAGGTTAGTGCTCCGGCAATCACGATCAAACTAGTCGATGCAAAAAAGGAGACGCTTCGCTCTAAATTGGCAATGAGTGCAACATCAGCCACTCGATTGTCGTGCGTCATCATGTTCTTCATCCATATTTCACGATGGCGGTGCAACGTATTGGACAAACAACGCTTTCGGCTAGATTGATACTCAGAAAAGTAGGTATACCCCACCCAACTAAATACGAACCAAACGAATGCAGCCACCTCTAGAGTCGTCCCCCCCATCAGCAATTCGTCTATTACACCCACACTATCTCCTTAATTGTCACTGATCCGCATCATACCAGGTTTTGAAAAGATTATTTAATGCTCAGTAGCACAACAGCAATAGCTTAATTACCTGAATTTTCCTATTTATACCGCTATAAACGAAGTTTAATCTACTCATCCTCAAGACCTTGTGGTACGATCGTTCCATATATTGTTTTATGGACTGAAATTAGGCTAACAAAACTATGAATAACGCTCGTCCTACCTACAAGTCATATCAGCAAGCATTCTCAGAAGAACAACTTCCCTTCGCCTGGTTAGATGTTGATAATTTGGATCAAAATATCCAAGACATAGCGTTGCGCGCGAACAACACACCTATTCGAATTGCTTCAAAATCCATCAGATGCCGTTGGGTGATGGAAAGAATACTCAACACAAATAGTCAATTCCGCGGAATCATGTCCTTCCACCCAATGGAAGCCGCCTTCTTAGCCGATCAAGGGTTTGATGATTTACTCATCGCATACCCAAGCATGCAAGCAAACGCCATTAATGAGGCCTGCAAGCGTGTAAAATCAGGTAAGACCATTTATTTTATGGTTGATTCTATGGCCCAAGCCCGGGTCGTTAATAGTGAAGCAAAAAGCCTGGGTATCAATGCGCTACTTTGCATGGACCTGGACATGTCAGTAGACTTCCCCGGTCTGTATTTTGGAGTCTACCGTTCCCCCATACGCTCAGCGGAAAATGCCGTCAATCTCTACAAACAAATTAGAACACTACCCCATGTAGAGCTTTGCTCAGTGATGGGGTACGAAGCACAAATAGCAGGCCTAGGGGACAGGCTGCCCGGTAAACATTTAGAAAACCCCATTGTAAAAAGGCTAAAAAGCAAAGCGATAAGTACTATAGCCGAAAGAAGAGGTACCACTGTTGCAGCACTCAAGCAACACGGCGCCGACATTCGGCTGGTGAACGGTGGTGGAACTGGCAGCATCGAGAGTACGATTCTAGAGGCGGCAGTAACAGAAGTCGCAGTAGGGAGTGGCTTTTTCGCGCCGCACCTTTTTGATTACTACTCACATTTCCAACACAAACCCGCCGCAGGGTTTGCACTAGAAATCGCTCGGCAGCCAAGGAAAAACATTTATACCTGTTCGGGTGGTGGATATATTGCATCAGGTGCACCTGACGAATTAAAACTACCCAAACCTTACTTACCCAAGAGGCTATCTTATATACAGAACGAAGGGGCTGGAGAGGTTCAAACTCCACTCAAATACAAAGGCAAATTGCTTGAAATCGGTAGCCCTGTATTTTTTAGGCATTGCAAGGCCGGTGAGTTATGCGAACGTTTTACTAAAATGGCCGTCATACAAAACGGCAGCGTCATTGACCATATAAATACCTACCGCGGCGACGGACAGTGCTTTGTATAGAGCTTTCAAAAAAATATTTATGCGACCCGAATAACAAGGGCAAGTTATGAAAAAGTTTTACGATTACATCATTGTTGGATCCGGTGCATCCGGAGGGGCTCTTTCCTATTATTTAAGCCGCACAGGTGCAAAAGTGCTCATGCTTGAGGCAGGCAAACGCTACTCATCAGAGTCCTTCTCGAGTAACGAGATGCACGCTAACGCCAATCTAATGTGGGGCGGTGGCACTGAGATGAATACCAACGCAGATCAAATATTCCTACGCGGAAAAGTGGTTGGTGGCGGCACGGTCATCAACCAGTGCTTGCTTGATCGCTTTGATGATGTCGCTTATGAGGATTGGCGTACCCAGTCCAATATCAAGTTTCATAAACTTGATATGATGAATCGCCATTACGACGAAGTGGAAAGTCACCTCAGTCTCTACAATATGCAAAAAGAGGACTGGAACGGAAATGCCGAACTTTACGCCAAAGGGTTCGATAACCTCGGTTTTGAATGGTCACCTTTACGTCGTGGGCAAGCCAACTGCAATAACGATAATGATTGCATTGTTTGTTTAGGCGGCTGTGCAAGAAAATCGAAACAAAGCACGTTAGAAACGTTCATTCCGATGGCCGAATCCAATGGTATGACACTTGTATCTGAATTTGAGGTGGCGGAAGTCATCCATGGCGAATCGTTCGTAACGGTACAAGGTAATTGCAAAGGCCAACCCACTACCTATTATGGTGCCAAGTGCATCCTCGCGTCTGGAGCCATTGGGACGACCAAGCTACTGTTGAAGTCTCAACTTCAAAATAAGCTTCCCGCACTTGGAGAAAATTTTCATTGCCACCCACAATGGATGAGCATCGCATTTTTTGATGACATCATTGACTCTCACAAAGGCTATTTTCAAACATTAAAATCTTCAGACCCGCGTTTTCGCGATTGGGGATTTAAGCTAGAAAATGTATTTGCCGGACCTATTGCTATTGCCTTACTTAAGCAAGGATATGGCCATGATCACCAACAATTTATGCAACGCTACAGAAACATGGCATGCATTGAAGTCGCAGTAAGAGACCAGGCTGCCGGAAAGATAACGCTGAATAACAGTGGAAAAGTGATTATTAAAAAACCGCTCTCTGATGGTGATCAACAGCGAGCGAATCATGGCAATCGTATTGTCAAAGATATGTTCAATTCACTTGGAGCCTACGAAACCATGACATCTCCAATGCGTATCGGCCTACACCTCATGGGCGGGTGTACTATTGGTGAAAATGAATTAACGTCGGTGGTCAATGAAAATTTCCAAGTGCACGGCATGAAAAACCTCTTTATTGCAGACTCATCTACTTTTCCCAATGCTCCCGGTATAAACCCAATGTTAACCATATTGGCCATGGCCCACCGCGCCAGTGAGAGTATCTTGGCTGAATCAGGACAAAGAACCACACAACCTAACATCGCAACAAAAGAGGTCGTCGCATGAAGCTAGGTGCATCAGAGTATTACACTCGAAAACAACTCAACGGCCTTAATAAGCTTGGCGATATAGTAGTTCCAAGAAATGGGAGTTACCCCTCCTTCTCTGACACAGGCTGCTGCGAATATATTGATGAAGTGATGACCCCCGCCGACACAGGCGACATCGCCGCGTTCGGCTATCTATTACTTGGATTTAATTACGCCCCAACGTCACTGATCACTCTTATTCTGTGGCTAGCTAATAATGCGGAAAGGATGCCGGGGCTTATCGCACCTCCATTTAGGATGTTAAACATCAGTCTTCGTGGGGTTATATACAGCCTATATTATTCAAACAAAACCCACTCATCGTATACCGGCCCGCTCGTCCACGACGTGATTGATTACAATGTAATCTGCAAACCTGATCAACAAGGATAATTCCATGAACACAAAGACCAAGGCAAAAGCCACCAAGAAGCATACAATTTCCATTGATCAAATCACTGAGACCAGCGAAGAACAAATAATTGAAACCTATTCCAGTGCCCGCAAAGCATTCCAGCGCCTTCAAAAAGTCCCGCTAAAAAATCGACTCGAAGATGTTGAAAGGCTAATTGATTACGTACGAGACCACAAAGAAGAAATCGCCGACATCATCTGTAAAGAAACGCGAAAAAGTCGAACGGATGCCATGGTTTCCGAAATCATGGGGGTGCTTGATAATTTTGAATGGTTAATTCACAACGCGCCCAAAATACTCAAGGATAAAAAAGTATCTACCCCCATCACATTGATGGGTAAGAAATCCAAAATATATCACGAACCTTTAGGCACAGTGTTAATCATCGCCCCATGGAACTACCCTTTTCATATCAGCATCACCTCCATCCTGGCAGCTTATGTCACCGGAAACACCGTAGTATTTAAACCCTCAGAAGTTACTCCAATGACAGGGTTGATGGAAAAGATTTTTGCTGTCGCCCCGATGATTGAACAGAGCGTATTTATTACCTACGGGACAGGCACGACAGCACAACGCCTTATAGATCAACGCCCAGCAAAAATATTCTTTACCGGTAGCGCAAGAACCGGAAAGAGAATCTTGGCCCAAGCCGCAGAAAAACTAATCCCAGTTGACCTTGAGTTGGGCGGCAAGGACCAAGCGATTGTTTTTGATGATGTTAATATAGATCGCGCGGTAGCCGGTGTCATATGGGGAGCGCTCACCAATGCAGGGCAGTCCTGCAGCTCTGTAGAGCGGATTTATGTTCAAGACAAAATATACGATCAGTTTATCGAAAAATTGACAGTAGAAGTGAATAAATTAGTGCTGAACACCGGAGATACGGGGAATGCGGATATAGGCGGGATGACCGTTGATTTCCAACTCGACATAGCACGTAAGCAAGTAGAAGATGCAAGAGTCAAAGGTGCCAAGGTACTCACCGGTGGAGAAATGCTCCATGAAAACGAAATGTTTTTTCTCCCTACCATTCTCACCAATCTGGATGAGTCAATGGATGTCGTAAACGAAGAAACATTTGGCCCTCTACTTCCTGTATTCAAATTCTCCACAGAAGAAGAAGTCATCCAAATTACCAACAACACACAATTTGGGTTGTCAGCCTCAGTCTGGAGCAAGGACCTAACAAGAGCTGATAGGGTATCGAGACAATTAGAATGTGGAGCAGTATCCATCAACAATGTTATGTTAACCGAAGGAAACCCTTCACTACCCTTTGGTGGATGTAAAGATAGCGGGTTTGGCCGACAAAAGGGCGAAGAAGGTTTATTGGGGTACACACGAAGTAAGTCCATTCTTGTAGATAAAGACAGCAGCATCATTGAACCCAACTGGTACCCATACACTCAGAAAAAGTACAATCTCTTCGTAGATCTTATCAACGTAATGTTCACTCGTAGTCCAATCAAACTATTAAAACTGGCACTTGTTGGGATCAAGTTAGATTCAGTGTCGAAAAAACAACGGTAACCCACCCTCACCTTTCGAAAATTGATTGTTTTTGTTTCAAACACCTCCATAATAAAGTCTACACCCTGTTTTATTATGGAGATGCGCCATGCTCAGCGCTCAGGCCTCACCCACTTCACACCTAAAAACCAAAGAAGATCGCCTCTCAGCAGCAGCGATCCTTAATTTTTTTGGCATGACAGAAGAATGGGGGATCGATTCAACGGATCAAATCATAATCCTGGGGCCCCTTCCTCAAGGCTGCTTCCAAGACATGAAAAACTTCGCAGAAGGTAAACACTCGGAACCCGCGAAGCTTAGTAAGGACACTCTAGAACGCATTTCCTATATTATGGGAATATACAAAGCTCTTAATATTTTACTTCCCAACGCACGACGCGCAGCTGAATGGATAAGAAAAAGTAATTCTGCAGTGCTTTTCGACGGTAAGAGTGCGTTAGATCTTATGCTTCAGGGTGATACCGACGACTTCGCCAACATCCGCCGCTACTTAGATGCTGAACGCGGCTTGTAAAGCGCCACCACTTATCCATATATAAGAACAATAATGCAAAAAATCCCGCGAACTATCGTTACCGGCAATCAATATAGAATACTACCCTCTAAAATACCCACCATTAATTTCTTTGAGCAATTCACCCCACCGGAGCTTATGGAAGAGGCTTTTGAACTCGAAGGGATGACCAATGAAAGACTACAAGAGGAAATTGGCCACCTTCAACTTGTCGCCCCCAACGACCGAGTATCTGGTCCAGGCGCTTCAGTCATCATGGCCGCCTTTACTCATATAGGCAACCCAAGCAGATTCACCGATGGTAGCTTTGGCATATATTATGCCGCTAGAGATCTCAAAACCGCCATCCAAGAGACGATTTTTCATCGGGAGCGTTTCCTACGTGCAACCAATGAGGGGCATTGCGAAATAGATATGCGAGTATATATCGGCAAGGTCCTTCAACCATTGGTCGACGTCAGAGGTACCGACTTCACTCACTTGGTAACACCTGACCCCAACGACTATTCAAATGCTCAACATTTTGGCGCCCTCCAAAAGAAAGCGAAAGCTTGGGGCATCCTCTACCCTTCCGTACGCAACCCTGATGGAGAATGCATGGCTCTTCTTCGGCCTACTGCCGCTAGCATTCCCATCCAAAGCGCCCACCTTTCTTATCATTGGAATGGGCAAAAAATAGATGCTGTATATGAAAAACGCTCCTTAGTGTTCGATTTTTCAGACAAATTGCGTACATTACCCAAGAACGAAGTGCTAAACCCTCAAAATGCCTAGCCTGACTAGGCTGAAAGCAACAACACTCCAATGGGAAACACGAGGTTTTGCGCTATAGTTAGGAGTAACAGTCGCTTTAGAAACCCCTTTAGCAAACAACCATATAGCATAACCTCTGCATGTAATCAGCTGGGCAGCATTTCCATCTATGAAGTGGACAAACAAACTCTCTTTGCGAGAAAAAACGATTTTGGTTGCTATTACTTGCAGCCTGATTGCTTTAGCGATCTCATCTACTTTTAACATTTTGCATGGTCAAAAAATAGCTCAAAAAAATGCTGAAGACAAGCTTACCGTTATTAGTCGGTTGCTATCGGATAGCCTGCCTACATCACTTGATTCTCTAAAGAATATTGCACTTTCAAGGCAAAGGCTGTCTTCACTAAATGCTGACTCTACGATTTTAGCGGGGTGCCTATATGACGCAAAGAATAATAAGGTCGCCCAATATACCGCAGGCCTGCAGCAAAATATTGGCTGCCCAAAAATGCCTGGAAAACTCGGGTTCAGTAAGACTCAGCACTGGCTAGTGTTCACGCAACCCATTTTATCAAATAACCTGCCTATAGGGTCGCTACTGGTTGCATCTGACATCGATACACTCCAAGCACACACAATACTGAACTTAATTGTTGTCAGTTTTATATCCGCACTTTCTCTTGCGATCGCATACGTCTTAGCAGTGAGACTACAAAGCTTTATTACCGACCCTCTCAAAAGCCTACAAGAAACAGCAAATAGAGTGCAGCTTGATAACGACTACTCTCACCGAGCAGAAAAACTGTCCAATGATGAACTAGGGGATCTAGTGGACTCCTTCAATGGCATGCTCAATAAGATTGAAAAAGATAACTCTGCATTACAATCCAGTGAAGAACGTTTTCGCACACTTACCGCGGCATCCCCAGTAGGAGTGTTTCAAACTGACAATGAAGGGAACCACATTTACGTCAATGATCGGTGGCGAGAAATAACCGGTATATTCGAATTTGAAATCACCTTCAACGGTTGGATCAAAGCACTTCATCCTGAAGAGCGATTTAACGTTATACGCCGCTGGAAAGAAACCATTAAGAACGCTAAAGAATTCAAAATGGAATACCGCCTGTTAAGAGAAAGCGGTGAAACAACGACTATCCTATGTCACGCAAAACCACTGACGCTAAACGACGAATGCACTGGGTTTCTTGGTAGCATATCTGACATGTCAGAACTGAAATCTGCACAAAGCCAACTAGAACAAATGGCGCTTTATGATCCTCTCACCAAGTTATCTAACCGGCACCTATTTCGAAACCGCCTCGAAAAAGCCATTAAGCAATCACAGCGATCCCACCACAAACTGGCCCTACTTTTTCTCGACATCGATCATTTCAAGCGTATCAATGACACACTTGGTCACGACCAAGGCGATGAGCTACTACGCGCCATCGCCCACCGCCTAAGGTTTTGCACCAGACCCACAGACACCATTGCTAGACTGGGGGGCGATGAGTTCACCATTCTTATTCCAGAAATGGAACAAACACAACAGGCAGATACTATCGCAAGAAAAGTACTTGATGTACTGAAAGTCCCCATTCGGCTCGTAGGGCAAGAGGTTATTATTAGCTCTAGCATAGGTATCACAATAGGCCCTGAAGGCAATGAAGATGCTAGCGCTCTAATGAAAAATGCTGACCTTGCAATGTATAAAGCCAAGGAGGCTGGAAGGGATAACTATCAATTTTTCTCTGCCGATATGAACACCGTCATCAGAGAACAACTTAAAATTGAAAATGAGCTCCGACTAGCGCTACAAAACGACGAGTTCGAACTATATTACCAACCCAAAGTTAAACTTGATTGCAATCAGGTTTTTGGTTACGAAGCGCTGATTCGATGGAACCACCCTAAACGGGGACTAGTTCCTCCCAATGACTTCATCTCAGTTGCTGAAGACACTGGACTAATCATTCCCATCGGCGAATGGGTAATCAAAAATGCCTGTGAAAATATAGAGCGCTTCATTAGCTACGGGCTGCTACCTAAAGATGGACACATTGCCATTAACCTTTCTGCCCGACAGTTCCACGAATCCAATCTAGTGAGTCATGTACGAGATATGATCGTAAGCAGTAACATAAACCCTGCTAATCTGGAATTAGAAATCACAGAAAGCCTTATCATGGATAACGTTCAAAATGCCATCGCCACGCTCAACCAGCTGCGCGAACTAGGCACCTACTTGGCGATCGATGACTTTGGAACTGGGTACTCTTCTCTTAGCTATTTGAAGCAGTTACCTATTCAAATATTAAAAGTCGATCGATCTTTTGTAATGGATATCCCTCACGATAAAGACGACATGGAAATAACCGCTGCAGTAATCGCTATGGCTCACAAACTAGGCTTAAAGGTCGTTGCTGAAGGCGTTGAAGATAACGCTCAATTAGAATTTCTCAAACAAAATAAATGTGACTACATTCAGGGGTATCTATTTGGTAAACCAACACCCATCTCAGAACTCATTAACACTGAAATGGACAATGCTGCCACATCCAATTCAAAAACATCAATGCACAACCAATAAAAAAGGCGCAACAAATGAATTTGCCGCGCCTTTTTTAAGACCTTAAAGACTTACCAACCAGTAAGTTCCTTAAGAGCTTTACCCATCTCAGATGGGTTAGCAACAGTCTTCACGCCTGCAGCTTCTAATGCAGCAAACTTCTCTGCAGCAGTACCTTTACCGCCAGCAACAATAGCGCCAGCATGGCCCATACGCTTACCTTCAGGAGCAGTAACTCCAGCAATGTAAGAAACAACAGGCTTGGTCACGTTCGCTTTGATGTATTCAGCCGCTTCATCTTCTGCAGTTCCACCAATTTCACCAACCATAATGATTGCTTCAGTTTGTGGATCATTTTGGAACAATTCCAACGCATCAATAAACGTAGTACCTGGGATAGGATCGCCACCGATACCGATACAAGTACTTTGACCGAAGCCAAGAGCAGTTGTTTGGTGAACGGCTTCATAGGTCAACGTACCAGAACGAGATACGATACCAACTTTACCTACCTGGTGAATGTGTCCAGGCATGATTCCGATCTTACACTCTCCAGGAGTGATAATTCCAGGGCAGTTTGGTCCGATTAAACGAACACCCTTGCGTACTACATATTCTTTAACATAAAGCATATCTAGCGCTGGAATACCTTCTGTAATACAAACAATCAACGGGATTCCTGCATCAGCAGCTTCGATGATTGAGTCTTTACAAAATGGCGCAGGCACGTAGATAACAGTTGCATCGGCACCTGTCGCTTCTACTGCATCAGCAACAGTATCAAACACAGGTAAACCTAGGTGAGTTGTACCACCTTTACCCGGTGTAACACCACCAACCATCTTCGTACCGTATTCGATAGCTTGTTCGCTATGAAGTGTACCTTGAGCACCAGTGAATCCCTGGCAAATTACTTTTGTATCTTTATTAATTAGGACGCTCATTTTATGCACCCCCTACTGATGCTACAACTTTTTCAGCAGCGTCGTTAAAACCGTCTGCTGCAATAATGTTTAGGCCACTTTTCCGAAGAACTTCAGCGCCAAGCTCTGCATTGTTACCTTCTAGGCGAACAACAACAGGCACTTTAACACCCACTTCTTCAACTGCGCCGATGATACCTTCTGCGATAAGGTCACAACGTACAATACCGCCGAAGATGTTAACAAGAACCGCTTCTACGCTTTCATCAGACAAAATGATTTTAAACGCTTCGATAACTCGCTCTTTAGTCGCACCGCCACCTACATCTAAGAAGTTAGCTGGCTTGCCACCTTTAAGCTGAATGATATCCATCGTTGCCATTGCAAGTCCGGCACCGTTTACCATACAACCTATGTTTCCTTCTAAAGCAACATAGTTCAAATCCCACTCAGCAGCCTTACGCTCACGCTCGTCTTCTTGAGTTGGGTCATACATGTCTTGGAGATCTGCATGACGAAGTACAGCACTTCCATCAATACCAATCTTTCCGTCTAGGCAATGAAGGTTGCCTTCGTCGGTGATAACAAGAGGGTTGATTTCAAGTAGTGCGAAATCCTTGTCTTCAAACATTTTAGCAAGACCTAAGAAGATCTTGGTAAATTGCTTAACTTGAGTTGGGTTTAAACCAAGCTTGTACGCTAGTGCGCGCGCTTGATAAGGCTGAGCACCAACCAAAGGATCGATTTCTGCTTTCAAAATCTTCTCTGGAGTCTCTTCTGCAACCTTCTCAATCTCTACGCCACCTTCAGTCGATGCCATAAAAATTACACGACGACTTGCACGATCAACCACAGCACCCAAGTAAAGCTCTTGAGCGATATCAGTACAGGTCTCAACGAGAATAATGTTAACTGGCTGGCCTTTTGCGTCAGTTTGGTAAGTCACAAGATTTGTGCCTAACTGAGCTTTGGCAAATTCCATAATTTCATCTTTGGAGCTTACTAGCTTAACACCGCCAGCCTTTCCTCGTCCGCCTGCGTGGACTTGAGCTTTAACAACCCACTTGTCTCCGCCAATGGTATCTGCAGCGTCTGCAGCTTCTTTAGGCGTTTTAGCAGCCACGCCTTCAGATACGGGTAAACCGTACTGGGCAAACAACTGCTTTGCTTGATACTCGTGTAAGTTCATTTCATCACCGTTTATTTTTAAAGGGCAGAATTTCCGCCCGATACATGCTTTTGCAAAGGTACTTCTGTTGTGAATATCAGTTACGAATATCAATTCAAACAACGAAGTAAAAACCGATACAATCTGTTCTACTAAATAATGATTCATTCAGTAGAAACGTTTTGATCTGGAGTGTTGTTATTGCTGCGCGCAATAGTGCACCACCCAAGACAAAAACTGAACAGTCAGCAAGCGTTTTTTGTCAAAAGCTTTGTAAGACTTTCTTACAAAGCTTCATATTACTTACGACGTTTGCGCTTAACTGAATGAATTGCTTTTCCGTCTACATCAAGCATGGCCTCATGTAGCACTTCAGAAAGCCCAGGATGCGCGAAAACCATCAATTGAAGATCTTCAGTGCTTGCACCAAACTCCAGCGCAATAACCGCTTGCATGATGATTTCTGAGGCCTGAGGACCAACAATATGCACACCAAGAACTCGATCAGTCGCGACATCAGAAACTACTTTCACAAACCCAGTCGTTTCATTTGCGGCAACCGCCCTACCGTTTGCCATAAATGCAAACATACCTGTCTTATATTCTGTACCTTCTGCCTTTACCTGCTCTTCGCTCAACCCTACCCAAGATACTTCTGGATGGGTGTAGATAACGGAAGGGATACAATCATAATTAATTTCTGCGTGATGACCTGCGATTAGCTCAGCAACCATTACGCCTTCTTCCGTCGCCTTATGCGCTAGCGCAGGCCCACGAACGATATCACCGATGGCATAAACACCGGGCACATCTGTAGCACAACTTTGATTTACAAAAATAAATCCGCGCTCATCTAGATTAACTCCGCTATCTGCAGAGAAAAGCTCAGCGGTAATTGGTCGTCGCCCAACCGCAACAATAAGCTTGTCGACGGTCATCGTCTTCTCGCCTTCAGCATCGGTGTATTCAACCAATACTTCGCCATTCTCAACCTTGGTGCCCGTCAAACGAGCCGCTAAGCGAATATCCAAACCTTGTTTCTTAAGGTTTTTCAATGCTTCTTTACCCACTTGCTTGTCTATCATTGGCAAGAAAGAATCCATCGCCTCCAGTACAACAACCTCAGAGCCTAAACGACTCCAAACACTGCCGAGTTCAAGGCCAATAATTCCGGCACCAATAACGCCTAATCGCTTAGGCACCTCGGTAAACTCCAACGCACCACTGTTATCGACGATGAGATCGTCTTGCAACGGCGCCATAGGTAACTCTATGGGAGAGGACCCTGTTGCCAATATGACATTTTGCGCCTCAAGTACTTCCGCATCCCCATCATGAGGTACGAATTCGACCTTCTTACCTGCGACCAACTTACCCGTGCCCTGCAACCAAGTAATGCCATTGGCTTTAAGCAGCATTGCAACACCGTCAGTCTGCTTCTTGACGATATCATCTTTGCGCTTGATCATCGCAGCAACGTCCATCGACACATCACCAACGCCAATACCATGTATTGAAAGCTCGCTTTGAGCTTCATGGTATTTCCACGTTGAATCCAACAGCGCTTTTGACGGTATACAACCAACATTAGCGCAAGTGCCGCCTAACGCAGGCTTACCATTCTTGTTTACATATTTATCAATACACGCGACATTTAAGCCGAGGTGTGCGGCTTTGATTGCTGCAGCATAACCACCTGGGCCGCCACCGATCACTACCACATCATACGAATTAGCCATTCTATATTCCTAATGAGTACTTAATCTAAATGAATGTTAAAGACGCAAACTAGATGTCCAACAAGAGTCTTGCTGGATCTTCCAGTAAGTCTTTAATCGTCACCAAGAATTGAACCGCTTCTTTTCCATCGATCATTCTGTGATCGTAAGATAATGCGAGATACATCATAGGCAAGATTACTACTTCGCCATTCACCGCCATTGGTCTCTCTTGAATCTTGTGCATCCCCAAAATCGCGGTCTGCGGTGGATTCAAGATAGGAGTTGAAATCAATGACCCAAAAACACCTCCGTTAGAAATAGTGAACGTTCCGCCAGTCATTTCCTCTAACGACAATTTACCCGCTTGAGCTTTGTTGCCGTACTCAACGATTTGCCCTTCGACTTCAGCGAAATTTTTCTTATCCGTGTCTTTCAATACAGGAACAACAAGTCCGCGATTAGAAGAAACCGCAACACCAATGTCGTAGTAGCCGTGATAGACAATATCAGTGCCATCAATCGAAGCATTTACCGATGGATATTTCTTTAACGCTTCAACTGCTGCTTTAATGAAAAAAGACATAAAACCAAGTCGAACGCCATGCGCTTTTTCGAACTGATCTTTATAGTTCTTACGCATATCCATCACAGGCTTCATGTTAACTTCATTAAAGGTCGTTAACATAGCTGCCGTTTGCTGGGCTTCAACAAGTCGTTCAGCCACTCGCTTTCGTAAACGGGTCATCGGAACGCGGCGCTCTTCACGATCACCAACGTCATAGTTAACCGCACCACCTGGTAACGCTTTTGGCTCAGACACAACAGCCGCAGGTGCTGCAGCAGTTGGCGCAGCACTAGCGCCTTTCATAAACTTCACCACATCTTCTTTAATGATGCGACCGCCCTTGCCCGTGCCAGTTATTTTGCTAGGGTCAATATTGTTCTCGGAAATCAGCTTTCTTACCGCCGGTCCCCAGTTATCTTCGATCTTCTCGCCTGTAGACTCTTCGGCAGCAGCTTCAACAGCAGGTGCAGCAGGAGCTGCTGACGCAGACGCGCCTTCCTCGAATATCGCGATCAGCTCTTGGCTATCAATAACTTCGCCTTCGCCTTTAATAATCTCTTTAAGTACGCCATCCGCAGGTGCAACTATTTCTAATACAATCTTATCCGTTTCAATATCAACCAGTAGCTCGTCTCGTGCAACGGCTTCGCCAGGCTGCTTATGCCAAGTGGCTACGGTACCGTCAGCAACGGCTTCAGGGAATTGAGGGGCTTTTATCTGTGTGGCCATTGTAATTCCTTATCTCTCTACACTTATTAGATCTTAAAAATCTTAACTAATGGTAAACGCATCGTTGACAAGCTTGGTCTGCTCTTCAATGTGAACAGACATATAACCTGCCGCAGGAGCAGCTGAAGCATCTCGCCCTGCATAATGCAGGTATAAAGAAGCATTAACTCGGTGAATCACGTGACGCATATGGTGCTGACTACAGTACCAAGCTCCTTGATTCATTGGCTCTTCTTGACACCAAACAACCGTTTCCAAATTCGGATACTTAGCAAAAACTGTTTCCAATTCATTTTCTGGGAATGGATACAACTGCTCAATACGAACGAGTACAGTGTCTTTGTTTTCGTTACGCCCTTGGTAGTCCGTCAAATCGTAATAGACCTTCCCGCTACACATAACAACCCGACGAATGTCTTCATCTTTTTGTTCGGTCGCATCGGCTATGACCGTTTGGAAATGCCCATTTGCCAATTCATCAAGGGTAGATTTTGCTGATTTATGACGCAAAAGACTCTTTGGCGACATCACGATAAGAGGCTTTCTTAGTGGTCGAACTGCCTGTCTGCGCAACATATGGAATACTTGTGCAGGCGTGGTTGGTACACATACTTGCATATTATGCTCTGCACACAACTGCAAATAACGCTCTAACCTTGCAGATGAATGCTCTGGACCCTGACCTTCATACCCATGAGGCAACAACATAGTAAGCCCACACAGACGCATCCACTTATGCTCACCGGATGATATGAATTGATCAATAACAACCTGAGCACCGTTAGCAAAATCACCAAACTGGGCTTCCCAAACCACCAAACCTTCCGGTGACGTCGTAGCATACCCATATTCAAATCCTAAAACAGCCTCTTCGGAGAGCAAAGAATCGAATATTTCCATCGCAGTGTCTTCATCTGCGATGGATTGCAAAGGGATATGTACACCCTCTTCTTTTTGGTTATGGAACACTGCGTGTCGATGAGAAAACGTGCCGCGGCCAACGTCTTGACCTGTTATCCGTACCGGAAATTTCGCATCAAGTAACGTCGCATACGCAAGGTTCTCTGCAAAACCCCAATCAACCATTAATGCACCAGCAGACATTTTATCTCGGTCTTCAATGATCTTATTGACTTGTCGCTGAACCACGAAACCTTCTGGGACATCGGTTAGTCGCTGAGCTAACTCTTGCAGTTTTTTATAATCCACGCTGGTATCAAACATGGAATCATAATCGTGACCTAAATAAGGTGACCAATCAACAAACAGCTCTTTAGTAGGTTCCTTCACCAAGCTCTTTGCCACATGCTGACCATTATCAAGAGCATTACGATACTCTTCAACAAACTGATCAGTTTCCGTGGCAGTCAAAATACCTTCGTCTACCAATTGTGTTGCATAGAGTTGACGGGGAGCTTTCTTCTTGCGAATAACCTGGTACATCATCGGTTGCGTTATTGAAGGTTCATCAGCCTCATTATGGCCTCGGCTTCGATAACAAATGATATCTATTACCACGTCCTTCTTGAACTGAGTCCTAAAATCAATTGCCATTTGCGTAACAAAAAGCACAGCTTCTGGATCATCACCATTAACATGGAAAATGGGTGCCTGAACCATTTTAGCAATATCGGTGCAGTACTCAGTGGATCGAGAATCTTCAGGGTTACTCGTGGTAAAACCAACCTGATTGTTAACAATCAAATGCACAGTGCCGCCGGTCTTATAACCTCGGGTCTGTGACATTTGGAATGTCTCCATTACAACACCTTGGCCCGCAAAAGCCGCATCGCCGTGTATTAGAATGGGAACAACAACATCACCATTAGCATCGTCTCTTCGATCCTGACGGGCTCTCACAGAACCTTCCACAACTGGGGATACGATTTCTAAGTGGGATGGGTTAAAGGCTAACGCCAAATGAACTTCTCCACCTGGTGTCATTACATTAGATGAAAACCCTTGGTGATACTTAACATCACCAGACCCAACGGTGTTGAATTGATGATTACCTTCAAATTCATCAAACAAAGTAGCAGGATTCTTGCCCAAGGTATTAACCAAGACGTTTAGGCGTCCACGATGAGCCATACCGATAACAATCTCTTTAACGCCATAACTACCTGAGCGCTGGATCAGTTCGTCGATACAAGGGATAAGACTATCACCACCTTCCAGGCCAAAACGCTTTGTTCCTGGGTATTTAGTGGCTAGCATTTTTTCAAGACCCTCAGCAGCCGTTAAGCGCTCGAGAAGATGAGTCTTTACTTCTTTGCTATAATTAGGGCGGGACCGAACACTTTCCATGCGTTGCTGAACCCAGCGCTTCTCAGCGGTGTCCACGATGTGCATGTATTCCACACCGATGCTCGCACAATAGGTTTTCTTCAGTGAATCAACAATATCACTAAGGGCTGCCTCGTCTTTACCTATGAATAGGTTTCCTGTTTGGAAAACAGTATCGATATCTGCTGCAGACAAACCGTGATGAGAAAGTTCTAAATCAGGAACATTTTCCCTTTCCATCAAGGATAACGGATCTAACACCGCGTTTTGATGACCTCTCACCCGATACGCTGTGATAAGTTGCAATACCTGCACTTGCTTGCGCTCATGCTCAGTACTCACGCTACTCACCGCAACCGGTTGCGCACGATTTTTATTTTTGGCTAGAAAAATAAAGTGCTCACGAACAGCAGAATGAGGAATATCCTGCTCAGCACCGTCGACCCGGGGTAATTTATCAAAGTTCTCTCGCCACTCTTCAGGGACGGAGTTGGGGTCTTTAAGGTAGGACTCAAAAAGTTCCTCGACATAAACAGCATTGCCCCCTGATAAATGGGACGTACTCCACTGCCGATACATCAAACTGTCTTCCATTGCAGATCACCGTAGTAATAGGAACTCTACCTGCCAACGCTGACATACAGCAATAGACACTTCTGCAAGGAATTAGCCCGCTGTGGCCTTGTAAGCCTGCAAGCGAAAACAGATAGCTCGGTTTTACCGAGAGTCCTAAGTTTAATTTCTAAGCTTCAGATCGCCTTGTAAGCGACCGAGCGAATCACGAAAACATCAAGTGGTAATACGATGTTTTGCCATTCACAACATCAAGTGTAGCGCCTTTCCACACATGCGCCTAAGCAGTTTGCTTAGGCGCTGTAGATGTCTGAATTGTAACGATTTTGCGTTTTTTATACCAGCCTAGGTTGCACGATCTAGCAACATAGAGCGGATATGACCGATTGCCTGTGTTGGGTTCAATCCTTTCGGACAAACATTCACACAGTTCATAATTCCACGACAACGGAACAAGCTAAATGGATCATCCAAATCAGCTAAGCGCTCACTCGTCGCGTTATCACGGCTATCAATAATAAATCGATATGCCTGAAGCAAGCCCGCAGGCCCTATAAACTTCTCTGGATTCCACCAGAAAGAAGGGCAGGACGTTGTACAGCATGCACATAAGATACATTCGTACAGGCCATCCAGCTTCTCGCGCTCTTCAGGAGTCTGAAGGCGTTCAATCGCCGGAGCCGCTGTTTCATTGATAAGGTATGGCTTAATTTTTTCGTATTGGTTGTAAAACATGGTCATATCTACAACAACATCACGAACCACTGGCAACCCGGGTAAAGGTCGCAGGATAAGCTTTTTCTTACCATTCGTCGCCTGGGAAATGGACGTAATACACGCCAAACCGTTTTTCCCGTTCATGTTCATGCCGTCAGAGCCACAAACACCTTCACGACAAGAGCGACGATACGCCAACGTCGGATCTTGCTCTTTTACTAGATTTAATACATCCAGAACCATCAGATCTTTACCACCGGTATCGATCTCATAATCTTTCATATAAGGTTCTGCATCTGTATCCGGATTGTACCGATATATACTAACTAACATCTGCGCTCCCCCTAATAAGTTCTAATTTTTGGTTGGAAAGTATCAACTGTCTTAGGCGCAAAATTCACATCGCGCTTAGTCACTTTCTTTGTTTCAGGAGAATACAAAGAATGCTTAAGCCAGTTTTCATCGTCACGCTCAGGGAAATCATAACGCGAGTGAGCTCCACGACTCTCTTTACGCTCATCTGCCGCAACCGCCGTTGCTTCCGCCACTTCGATTAGGTTTTCCAACTCAAGAGCTTCAATTCGAGCAGTGTTATAAGCGTTTGACTTATCCGTCAAATGGATATCTGCAATGCGAGATCGCAATTCAGCCAGCTTAACAACACCTTCTGCCATCATGTCGCCTTTACGGAATACACCGAAGCTATTCTGCATGGTCTTCTGCAATTCCTTGCGCAATGTGGCGACATCTTCACCTTTGGTAGAAGCTTCCAAACGAGCAAAACGGCTATCAGCCTGCTCTAGATCAGACTCAGACGTGTCACGATGTTCTACGCCCTGTTTAAGCGCCTTTTCGATGAACATACCAGCAGCACGACCGAAGACCACAAGGTCTAACAATGAGTTACCACCCAAGCGGTTTGCACCGTGGACAGACACACAAGCCACCTCACCAACAGCATACAGTCCGTCAACAATTTTATCGTTACCAGCAGCATCTTGCGTAATCGCCTGACCATGAATATTGGTCGGTATACCACCCATCATATAATGGCATGTTGGCACTACAGGGATTGGCACTTTAACTGGATCTGATGCAGCAAAAGTAATAGCTAACTCACAAATACCAGGTAAGCGGCTATGCAACACTTCTTGTCCCAGGTGATCCAGCTTCAGGTATACGTGATCGCCATCAGGTCCACAACCGCGACCATCCAAAATCTCTTGCATAATGGAGCGAGCAACAACATCACGCCCCGCGAGATCTTTAGCATTAGGTGCATAGCGCTCCATGAAGCGTTCACCATCTTTATTTACAAGATAGCCACCTTCTCCACGACACCCTTCAGTCACAAGGACTCCAGCACCCGCTATACCGGTCGGGTGGAACTGCCACATTTCCATATCTTGAACAGGTAAGCCTAGACGCAATGCCATACCAACACCGTCACCGGTATTGATAAGTGCGTTAGTCGTGGACTGATATATACGACCAGACCCACCAGTAGCCAGCACAGTAGCTCGAGATTTGAAGAAAACCTTTTCACCCGTTTCCATGCAAATTGCGATAACACCAGTTACTACGCCGTCTTGGTTTTTAACCAAATCCGTTGCATACCATTCATTAAAAAAGGTCGTCTGATGCTTAACATTTTGCTGATAAAGCGCATGCAGGAGAGCATGACCAGTACGGTCAGCTGCAGCACAGGTTCGAGCTGCCTGGGTAGGATTATCTGGGCCTTTAGACTGCCCACCAAAAGGTCGCTGATAAATACGGCCTTCTTCGGTGCGAGAGAATGGCAACCCCATGTGGTCTAACTCATAAACCACCTCAGGACCAACATTACACATATATTCGATAGCGTCCTGGTCACCGATATAATCGGAGCCTTTCACGGTATCATACATGTGCCAGCGCCAATCATCATTTGGATCGTCACTCGCGATCGCACAAGTGATTCCGCCTTGAGCAGAAACAGTATGAGAACGCGTAGGAAATACCTTGGTAATTAGTGCAATTTTCTGACCCGATTGCGCTAGCTGAAGTGCTGCACGCATACCTGCGCCACCACCACCAACAATTACGGCATCAAAACTTAGGGTTCGGATATTCGCCATTACTTAACACCCCACAAAATCTGAACACCCCAGAACAGGTACGCAAGCAAAATAAGTGCTAACCCACCCTGGAAAATCATTCTTACGGTCGTCCCTGCTTTGCCTAGCTGAAGGCTAGTCAAATAGTCAGTCGACACCGTCCACAATCCAACCCACGCATGCCCCATGAAGCTAATTAAAGCAATCATCGTGAACACTTTCATATAGGTTGATGTCATATACGCGTGCCAGTCTGCAAAGGTTGCCTCACCTGGGCATAGGAAAAATCCTAAAACACAAATAAAGTAAACACCAAGCACTACTGCACTCGCCCGCTGTATTAGCCAATCGTATAAGCCATTACGGCCCAGGCTTGTTGCGTTAGTTACCATATCCAAACCCCCGCGGCGATAATAAGTACAATTGAAAGCACAAGAACGATTTTCGCGCCAAGGCGACCACCCTCCAATGTTTCACCGATACCCATATCCATGCCCAAATGTTTGATACCCGCCACTAAGTGGAAAATCAAACCGGACAGAATTGCCCATAACACGAGTTTAGCGAATACGCCGTCCAAACACTCTTTTAGAGAGTTAAACGATTCTTCACTGGCCAACGATAAATCCAATCCCCATAACAACAATCCAACACCGACAAACAAGGCAACGCCTGTTATACGATGAGTAATTGAAATCAAAGCGGGAAGTGGAAACGCTATTGTGGATAAATCCAGGTTAACAGGTCTCTTGCTATTCACTGTCGTTTTCACTGTGTAATGGCCCCATTATAGGGCGTTAAGACAACGGTGTTGCACCAAAATAGGAAAGGAAATTAGCAACTTAGCTAGCTGTCTAAATTTCATCCCCCCTCTATCTTTCGGGGCCGAAGTATAGTCGTATCAAGGAGCAATTACAAATACACTATCGGCTCGGGTGCCCCAGATATCTACTTCATATGAACCATACAATTGACCAGACTTGCTCTATACTTGCTTCAAATAACCCACATTGGGCATTTTCGTGAAAAACCTTTACAAGATAGATCAATAAACACGCAAGGTGTTTGAAATAATTTGACAAACATTGGGCAAATCATTACTTTTTGCCCGCGATTTATTGAGTTACGTCATTCGTTTCCCTTATAAAGGTAAAAAACGGAATTTAATTGGCGTATTTATAAAGGCTGGATCATCTTGATGATTCAAAAAGGACGGGAGTCACAACACCTCAATAATTAACGGTGTTCGTCTGCCTTTAACACAAGCATAAATGGTGTAGTAACGTTGATATAAAGGTCCTACCTGACCCTATCACGCCCACCATTTCGCTCATCAATGCGGACAGGAGATTATTATGACTGAGAAAACTGCTCAGTTAACCATTGGCGATAAGACATTAGAGTTGCCAATATATTCAGGAACCATCGGACCAGACGTTGTTGACGTGGGTCAACTTACCGGCAACGGCATGTTCACTTACGATCCAGGTTTCGTATCTACAGCATCCTGCGAATCAAAGATCACCTATATTGATGGCGGAAAAGGCGTGCTATTGCACCGCGGCTACCCTATTGATCAACTAGCAAATGACTCTGATTATTTGGAAGTATGCTACCTACTTATGTACGGTGAGCTTCCAAGCACTGAGCAGAAAGAGTCTTTTGTATCTTCTGTGATGAACCACACAATGGTTCACGACCAGCTTGCAACATTCTACAAAGGTTTCAGACGAGATGCGCACCCAATGGCCATCATGTGTGGTGTTGTTGGAGCATTATCTGCGTTTTATCACGATTCTTTGGATATCGCGGATGAGGCACACCGAGAGATTGCTGCATATCGTCTAATTGCGAAAATGCCTACATTGGCTGCCATGTGTTACAAGTACACGCAAGGCCAGCCTTTCATGTACCCTCGCAACGACCTTAACTATTCAGAAAACTTTTTGCATATGATGTTTGGTGTTCCTTGTGAAGAAACCAAGGTTAACCCAATCATCGCCAAAGCAATGGATAAGATCTTTATCCTTCATGCAGATCACGAGCAAAACGCATCGACCTCTACCGTGCGTTTGGCTGGCTCTTCTGGCGCCAACCCATTTGCTTGTATGGCGGCTGGTATCGCTGCTCTTTGGGGCCCTGCACACGGCGGAGCAAACGAAGCCGTACTGAAAATGCTTGACGAAATCGGTGACGTATCCAATGTAGATGCTTATATCACAAAAGCAAAAGATAAGAACGATCCGTTCCGTCTAATGGGCTTTGGTCACCGCGTTTACAAAAACTTCGACCCTCGCGCTACCGTTATGCGTGAAACCTGCCATGAAGTGTTAAGCGAGCTGGGTATCAACGATCCTCAGTTAGAACTAGCCATGAAGCTTGAAGAAATCGCTCGTAGCGACTCTTACTTCATTGAGAAGAACTTGTACCCGAACGTAGATTTCTACTCTGGTATCATTCTTAAGGCTATCGGTATCCCAACAGAAATGTTCACCGTAATCTTCGCGTTAGGCCGCACACCTGGTTGGGTTGCGCACTGGCACGAAATGATCAGTGGATCATATAAGATTGGTCGTCCGCGTCAGTTATATACTGGCGCTGCAAAGCGTGACTTTGTCTCAATCGACAAGCGCTAAGACCAAACAATAAAAAAAGGCGGATTATCCGCCTTTTTTTATGCCTGCAGATTAGTGTTTGTATCACCATTGCCATATCATCTATCGCTTGATCCCCCCCCCTCAAGGACACCGAAATGAAAGTAGCATTTATTGGGCTCGGAGTAATGGGCTACCCTATGGCAGGGCACCTCGCAGCAAAAGGTCACGATGTCACCGTTTACAACCGCACCACCTCAAAAGCCGAGCAATGGGTAAACAAGTATGCAGGGCGCGTTGCCAGCACCCCTCAGGATGCGGCAAAGCAGCGTGACATCGTATTTTCCTGCGTTGGCAATGACGATGATTTGCGTAGCGTGATACTCGGAGCTGAAGGTGCTCTCTCCAGCATGAGCGAGGGGTCGATTTTGGTGGATCACACCACCGCCTCAGCAGAAGTTGCTAGAGAGCTCTATCAAGAGGCAAAATCCAGAAAGGTTGCATTCCTTGATGCACCAGTATCTGGGGGTCAACAGGGAGCCGAAAGCGGACAGCTAACCATTATGTGCGGTGGTGACAATGACGCTTATCAAAAAGTCCTCCCCGCCATTAATTGTTACGCCAAACAATCAAATCTTCTCGGTGGGCCAGGCAGCGGACAATTAACAAAGATGGTGAATCAGATTTGTATCGCGGGACTCGTACAGGGGCTATCTGAAGGCCTGCAGTTTGCTGAGAACGCCGGGCTGGACGTTCACAAAGTCGTAGAGGTCATATCCAAGGGCGCCGCACAATCCTGGCAAATGGATAATAGACACGAAACCATGATCGATGATGAATACAAACATGGGTTTGCCGTGGATTGGATGAGAAAAGATCTGGCAATGTGCTTAGAAGAAGCCAGAAAAAACGGTAGCCAACTGCCAGTGGCAGCGCTGGTTGATCAGTTTTACGCAGATGTACAGAAAAATAAGGGTGGACGCTGGGATACGTCAAGCCTTAAAACCAGACTAAAGTAATTCAAATGACGCCCAACCGTCGTATAAAACGAGGCTGGGCGACGCATTTAATCCGCTATAATACGGGTAGCTACAGTTTCTTTATTGTCAGGCGTGGTGACCGTCACCGAAAAGACCCCAGAACCTGTATCACTTTCCGCATCGATTCTAATCAAACAGCTTGTGTAACCTAATGCAGAGGTTTCCAGGACAGTGCAGTCATCATCTCCAACGATATCACCGTAAGACGTTTCAAACTCAATCGTTGTTCCCCCAGGCATAAACCCGTTACGGAAATCGGAAACATAAATTGCAAAAACACTTGAATCTCCTACAAAGGTCATCAAATCACTAGGAGTTACATAGCTGGAAGCCTGATACAAATCCTTCGCGACCCCATCAAGATTCACAATTCCAACCTTCGCAAATGAGCCCGCTTGTAACAACGTAAACTGCTTAAAGATAGTCACACCACTTTTGGTGCAACCGTCACCTTCAATCGCACAAAGTGGGCCGTTGTAAATGCCATTGCCTAGCGGATCAAACTGACCATCCTTATCGATATCAACGTAGGTTTCATTCTCTCCACCCTGCTGAAAACAATACCTCGCATCATCATCGTAACAGAGGCCTTCCTCAACCCCTATTGACGCAGCTCCGTCTGCAATAGACCCATCCGCTAAACGCGCTCCGTACACGCCATCTTCATTATGGTCGATAAAAGGCTCGCCTACGTCAATGAATTTCTCCCCATCATTAAACAAACCGTCTCCATTCGCATCAAAGAAAGTTTCCGCACCATCTTCAACCCACGCCATGATCGACACTCTATTTTGATACACTTGGCCCAATCCGCCATAGTTACCTGCAACAGTTGCAGTACTTGCTATAGCGTTAGCATAAGGGCAAGGCACCTGAATGCCCGGTAGATCACTGGCTACCCCTGCGGCATTGAGACACTCATCCCCTACTTGTTTTTCCGAGGTGTCGCTAAAGGGCAGTGTACGAGGTTCACCCGACAACCAATCAACGCTACACCGACTTCCTGTTGTTGTGCAGCTATCGCCAATAACACCGTACTCAGCCATAAAGAAAACTTCAGTACCGTCGGGTATCTGGGAGTTTAAGTCGTCGCCGAATTGTGCGGTAACGGGGGTCACCCCACCATTGATACTAAACCCTTCGGGGCTTAGCATTTCAGGCGCCAACGAGAAGCTATTTATGTCAGGGGTTCCCTCAAACGAGCCTGACCCAGTCACGGCGTCAGTAGAGCCTCCCGATGTGGAGGTGGCATCACCCGTTGAGGAAGAGGTGCCAGTGCCATCATCCGCAGCATCACATCCTGACAACAAAGCCACAACCACCAAAGAACACGCGAGACCTTTTGCTTGTCTAGCAAAAACAAGCTTTTCAATACCCATACCTACTCCTATTTTTATTATAAAATCCAATTTACAAAATTCATCATACCGACTTTAACTCTTTGGATAACCAATGACTAAACTCCACTTAACATCCATCACCCTCAAAGTAACATTCCAAGCCCGCCCTCATTCGCGCATCTGTCTGCATTCTTACGGTTGAAACTGCTGTTATTCTCATTCCAGGTGTACCAGCAGTTTCATGCTTTTCACTTTCATCCAAAAATGCGTCCATATCATCAAAAGAATCTACAGCGAATAACCGGCTTAAAAAAGGCACTCCCGAGTTATATCTATAAGAAACACTAAGCTGCAGGATATTTGCATCTTGAATGTTCATTTCAACGCCATCGGGAAGAGTTCGAAGAGACGTAGTACGGTAAAGTAAATTATCATTTGGTATCAAACAACTCCCTGTCGGACAAGTACCTTGCCCGAACTCTGCAAATACATCCATAGAAGGTCGCAGCACACGAATAGCTACCTTGCTTAGCTCTTCTGCATCATCTGCTTGGGCACCTTCCCTCAAGGGATCGGATGCTTGCATTCGATGCCTTACTTCCGCCTTGAACTCATCAAAAAAATCATTGGCTGGATTACTTACCGAATAAAACCCGCTGGTAGACGCCATCCTAGCAGCCATCAAAGCAGCATATTCTAAATTCGATTTCGCCTGATAAATCAATCCCAGGTGCAATATACCAAACCCTAGCAGCATCACTACAGGGAACGTGATAATTGTTTCAATCATCGCCGCACCGCTTTCTTTTGAATATCTATTCATCATGATGTTTCGCACATGCCACCTCCAACGAGGGAATATTAGTTAAAACAAAACACAAGGGTCTTATCATCCGTAGAACCATTAGCTACGCTGGCCGCAATTAGCGCATTCGCCTTCTCAAGCATTGACACACCTTCTGCCGTCACTAAATCTTGCATTTCATTATCCGAGACTACATCGGAAATACCGTCACTCATCAGCATCACCAAATCACCATCAACCCAATCCCATTCCGTTAACTCTGCGGTCACTGAAGGCTTAACACCAATAGCGTTGGTCACCAACGATTTCATCCTATCGTTCCGCTTAACCTGTTTTGTTTGATCGGACGTAAGTTGCTCTATCAGCCCATTTCGAATGCGATAAATTCGACTGTCACCTATATTAAAACAAGTCAAACGCTCTCCATCACACCAAGCCAACACCAAGGTACAAGCCATCCCTTTATGCTCGCCTTCTAATGCTTTTTGATACACTGCATCATTTGCAGTAGAAATACTCTTTATTATTGCATCCTGCGTTATCTCAATGCTGGAAAGGGTCTCATATAGATTATGCACTGTAGTTCTTGAGGCCTTATGTCCAGAAGGCCCGCCACCAACACCATCCGACACAAGGAACACTCCCTTTACCGGCAGAGATAGGAGCGCATCCTCATTAAATTCCGAGCGGCTTCCTTTTTTACTAATGGTAATTGTCTTCAAAACACCAAACTACCTATTCTTTTCACTCAGCTTTTTCGCCAACTGTTCTAAGCGCGTAGGCTTTGTCTTATTTTGAGCATCTTTGAATTTATCAATCTCACCAAGAATGGCGGTGACACTTTCCAAGTCAGCACCCGGGTCGGTAGTCGCAGCATAAAACTGAAGGTGCTGCTCTGCGATCACCAAGCTAATTACCGCTAAGTTGTAGTGGGCTTTAGCATGGCGAGGACTAGCTTCAACTGTTTTTTCGTAATAACCTCTGGCGACCTTCATGTTACCCAGTCTAAATTGCGTATTCCCCAGCCGGTAGAGAGCCTTCACATGAACTGGATCAAGCATCGTAACTTGTTTCCATATATCGGCTGATTTTTTAAATTGTTTTGCTCGATATGCTGTTTCAGCACGCTGAACCAGCATATCAATACGCTCCAACCTCGCTATGTCAGGGTCAGCTTTTTCTTTTAGCCCCGATAGAACGGAGCAACCCTGTGTCGACATCACTAACGCAACAATACCTATTGACCTCAGAGTCAATCGATGCCAAATCGCCATCATCCTCCCCAACGCTCATACCATGCAAGCTTAGAACTCGCTTTTGTATAGTACTCTGTACCCGGTGGCACTAAAGAAACCACCTCCTGCCAAAGTGCTTTTGCCTTGGATGCATTCACATACTCCAATCGCAGCGCTTTACGATAAAGCTGTTTAGACTTTGCGCTCACTGAATCCAAGGCAATTTTAGCCGCAACACTATCACCCAACTTCACGGCTTTTTGCCACATTTTGTAAGCTTTGTGATTTTCACCCGTTTGCGAAGCTTTGTTACCACGAGTTACATATTCATCCACAACCTTCAACACTACCTGGTCAGCATACAAACTTCTGGTCTTAGTGAACAAGCGACCTTCTTTTTCTAAGAATCGCGTCCAATAATTAAATGCTCCATCGTGATTCTGCTGCGCATAAGCCTTCTGGCCTTTCACATAGTCCGCATAAACCGCCGCCAGAGACTCATGCTTACCTTTTAACCTCGTGCGCAAGCTTAAAGGCAGCGTTGAATCAGCACCATAGATCCTCAAATCTTTAAATAGCGCATCAGCATCCCCATCTAGATAGCGTGTACTCGCAGAGGCTAGCGCTTTTTTAGCCTTAGGCAAGTTACGACTTACTTTGACCTTCTTCAGCACAGGCCTCGATACGGGCTTCGCTATCACCGGTTCAGGAATGCTTGCAACAGGCAATTGAATTTTCTTGACGCCTTTAGAAATGCTAGGTGGCGGTGCCGATAGCGGCTTAGGTGGGGCGCTAGCTATAATGGCCGGTGTACTGGTAGTAGGCTTATTCGAGGGTATCTGGGCGGGCAGAGATGGTGCTGCTTTAGATTTAGGTGCCACTTGCACTAGCTGATCGGCAGATTGATTTGGTTGCATCATTTTATAGGCGTAGAAAGCCCCCCCAATAATCAACGCAACACTAAAGATACCGCCAACAGCTTTAGTGACTTTCCTTCCTCCGCCATCTCCAAATGGATCATTTGTCGAACCAGGAGCGACAACAGAGGCCTCTCTCTCCGCATCCGTGTCACCAGAGACAAACGTCAGATTAACTTCCCCTAACTTGATTTCATCGCTTTCTTCAAGAATAACCCGCGAGACTTTGTAGCCATTCACTTTCAGACCGTTAAGACTATCAAGATCGTTAACGACAAAGCGACCCGATTGGAACACAATCTCTACGTGCTTCCTCGACAACCCCTTGCCTGAAAGCACCAGGTCACATTCAGTCCCCCTGCCCAGAACAAAAGGGAACGCCGTAATTGGATGTGAGTCGCCATCCTCATCAATTAGGGATGCAGTTGCTTCATCCTCATCTGAATCCATGTAGACTTCAGTCTTATCGTTATCCCAATTTTGGGTAGGGTCATTTGCACTAATATCAACTGATGGTGGCAAACCATTTTTCCGCAAATCAATCACTGGCGTCGATTCTGGTACAAAATTGTCTGAGCCTTGTTTCATGGTATATTCCTGCGCCCATTATCAGGGCAGACTTTAGTTATTTTTGTTCGTAGTCTCTATTCAACCAAACACAAGGGTCTGATCCAAGTAAATTCCTGTGCGTTTTGCGTTACCAGATGCAAGCTCCAATACAGCCCTAGTTCCCTTTGGCGCGATGGAAAACCGGAAGCTCTTCATATCAGTAACAATTTTAAGCACCTTATTCTGCTTATCTAGGTAGATAACGTCAATGGCAAACCGCATCCCAATAGTATGTATACTGCCGCCCGGCTCGAACAGCATAGCGCTATTATCACTCAAAGAAGAGTGTCCAAGCAGGCCGACTAATCGCTTTAGCCAGCTATTTGCCTTTGAGATGAATAATCCGTCCAGTGATTTAGGTTGCATTAATTGACTCCTCGCAGCGACACTTCCGTTACGACGCAAGTAGCACCAGCATCGATGTTGGCAACATATCAATTTCCGCAAGCTTTACAATAACAACGAAGGCTAGCAGCATAAAGATAATAGGAAAAAGAAACGCCATCATCGGAATCAACATCTTAACTGGCGCTTTATTCGCAACTTCCTCAGCGTGGTTAAAACGCTCCACTCTTTTTTGCTCAGCTTGAGCAGTCAGTACGTCAACAATTTCACCACCAGTTTCATCCGCCTGATTCACTGCGGCAACAAAGTTATTCACTGAATCTATGTTCATTCGCTCCGCCAAATCCAATAGCGCTTCGCGCCTTGACTTACCCGCCCGAGTTTCGCGTAGCAGTTTAGCAAACTCCTCACGCACTGGCCCGGTGGGTAAGCTAGCGATGGCCTGCCCCAGCGATGTCGAATAATTCAATCCAGCCCTCATCGACAGCACCAGAAGATCCAACAAGAATGGGAATTCTTTCGCGACGGCTCTACGTCGTGCACCGACTTTATCTGCCAACCAAATATCCGGATAGAAAAAACCCACTGGCACCGTAGAGGCCAAAAATATCAATGCTTCAGGGCCCAGATCCTGATCAATCTTGTATACTACAACGGACACAATGCCGCCAACAACCATACAGATTAGCTTCAGCGTGGTAAATTCGTGAGGCAATATTGCATAATTTTGTCCGGCAGCGCTCAGTTTTTGATGGAGGGATTTATAATACTCATCCCTCATTAACGAACGAACATCCGTCGCAAAAAGCCGAACAAGTGGTTTGAAAATCTTAAATAAAACAGGGGGAGGATCGCGCCACTCCATCGAATCAACTTCAGGCCGAGTGCGAACGACCAGCTTTGATAGCGCAAAAGTACCCACCGCTATTGCCAACCCTGCAAATATCGCTGGCAAATAACCTAAAAACGGAACGCTGGCGACCCATTGAAACAACTCATCAAATATCAATGGTCACCACCTTCTTAATCAACACAGCCCCCATCACTGCCATCGCCCCCATAATGCCTAGCCAAATCCAACCAAGTTGCGAGGTAAACAGCAAGTTCATCGCTTCTGGCTCTAACTTGAAGAATACGTACCCCATAAACACCGGAAAACCCATCGCCAAATTACCTTGAGCCTTTCCCATGGACGTTAGAGCTCTCACCTTGCCTTCAACTTTCGCCTTCTCACGCAAGGTATGGGATAGAATCTCTAGCGTCTCGCCTAAATTCCCCCCGACAGCCCTAGAGATCTTAATAGCTGAATTCATCAATACCACGTCTTGCTTACCGATTCTTTCTGCTAAATCATCCAAAGAATCATTTAGATCGTGCCCAACACGATTTTCGACCATTACCTGGGCAAATTCTTGCGCGATTGGTTCGGGTTGATTTTTTACTACCTGTTGCATGGCTTTAATCAGATTTAGACCAGAACTCATGGAGGATGACATTGCCGCTAATGCGTCAGGCAGTTGTTTAATGAACTTCTCTGACCGTTTGCTCTTCATGATACTTAGAATAATAGGCGGAGCAAACAGCACCACGCCAACTACCGACAATGCTATCACCAAGTTCGTAACGATAAAAATCAATGGCCCAACAAACACGGCAAACACCATTGTCATGGTAAATACCTGAGAAGGCTCCACCAGAACAACAACATCGCGCAAACCTTTATCGACTTTTAAATAGAAGCGCTTCCTATACAGCGTAAAGATATCTCTACCGATGCTATTCACAAGAAAGAACACGCAGACACAAAATACAATGGTCAGCACAAAAATCAATATTTCTGCATACTCATGTAAGACCGCAGCTACGCTCTCTATTCCCATGCCTGATCCAACCCTTCAATCTTGACTTCCGCATCCTCAAAGATTGATGTGTCTAGCTTTTGTCCTTGCGCTATCAGTTCACGATAAAATTGCGGTACATAACCACTTGCGGAATAAAACCCTAGAATCTTACCTTCCTCATCAATACCTTTTTTATGGTATTCAAAAATAGGTTTTAATACAATATTTTCGCCGTCAAACCCCAGCACTTCCATTACATGGGTTACTTTTCGGGTCCCGTCCGCCATTCGGTTTTGCTGCACTAATATATCAACGGCAGATGATATTTGCTCTCGTATCGCCCTTGAAGGTAGGTCAACGCCAGCCATCATCACCATAACTTCCAACCGAGATAAAAAATCCGCCGGAGAATTCGCGTGCCCAGTGGTCAATGAACCATCATGCCCCGTATTCATTGCCTGTAGCATGTCTAAGGCCTCTCCTCCTCGACACTCACCCACAACGATACGATCTGGCCGCATACGCAGGGAGTTAGTCACTAAATCCCTAATCGTGACTCGCCCTTTTCCTTCTGCATTTGAGGGTCTGCTTTCTAACGATATCACGTGGGGCTGATTTAGCTGTAATTCTGCAGCATCCTCAATCGTCACGATCCTTTCCGTTGGCCCAATAAAGTTAGACAATATATTGAGTAATGTGGTTTTTCCAGAGCCAGTACCACCAGATATCATGATATTCTTATGGTGATTAACGCAAGTACGTAAAAATACTGCCATTTCCTTATTGATCGACCCATATTTAAAGAGGTCATTCATGTACAATTTTTTCTTCGAGAATTTCCTGATGGTGATGGTAGGCCCATTCAACGCCAACGGCGGGATAATCGCGTTAACCCTCGATCCATCTGATAGCCGAGCATCCACCATTGGTGAGCTTTCATCGATTCGACGACCTAATGGCGACACAATTCGGTCGATAACTGCAAGTAAAGATTGAGTACTGGTAAAACGACTCTCAGCTAATTGAATTTTCCCACTCTTCTCTACGTAGATTTGATCTGGGCCATTCACCATCACCTCAGTCACGTCGTCGTCGTCCAGCAATGGCTCCAGCGCACCTAGACCGACAGCTTCAGCAACGACTTGACGCAACAGCTCTTCCCTACCAATCCCATCCGGTAACTTATCGACCCGCTCCCTAATTATCTCCTGCGTCGCTTTTACAGCCTCAACACGAAGATCTTCAGCACTCATGTCCTGCAAATTACCACGCTTACGAAGATCAAGGTACTCCAAAATCATCGAATGGACACGACGCTTTAGATTAACTATCTCTTCACTCTGCTGAACCACTTTCGATTTAATGTTAGTTCTATCCTGCCCCCCAAAGGAAAGATCCATTTCATCTCTGGGAACACTTTTAACCCTAAATCGAAGCTCGCCAAATACTACTTCTTGACCGGTCCTCAGCATTAAGGGCATTTCAAGTTGCTGCCCCTCAAACCAAGTACCATTGGTACTACCTTTGTCCACCAGCTGTGCCGATTCTTTTTTTACCACCAGCTCTGCATGGACTCTAGACACATGACCATCATTTAGCAATACGTCGCATTGATCCCCCTTTCCCATAAGAAAAACGCCAGGACCAAACTGATAACTAGTAATGTTGTTGCTTGAATCTTGTATTTCAAAATCTAACATACGACCAACCCTCTGGGGCATCTAGTCAAAGATGCTCCAACTTTGTGTCTCTCCATGGGCGGATTCACTGAGTTCTTTTCCGTATTGCATCAGATCAACATTTAGTTTCCCTTCTGGGTCCATTAGATGAGGCGTGACAAAAATCATCAGCTCTGTTGTCTGATCTTGAAAATCGCGAGACCTAAACAGCTCACCAATAATAGGGATACTGCCAAGACCAGGTAGGCGTGTAATTGACTTGGAATCTTCCGACTGTAACATGCCAGAAATAACCATGGTTTGACCGGAAAGTACATTCATCTCCATTTTGGTAGAGCGCGTAGTAAAACCAGGAATGCCCAGTACAGATACGCTTTCATCTACCGCACTTACCTCTATCTCAAGTGCTACGGCAATAAAACCATCGGGATCAGTAACCGGCTGCATATCTAAAATCACACCCACCTGCTTAAAAGTCACCGATACTGAACCATCCTGATTGGTTACCGGTATGGGAATCTCGCCACCTGCCAGAAATTTAGCTTTAGAACCACTTCGAGTCACTAGCTTTGGCTGAGCTAAAACCCTCGCCACACCTTCACTCTGAAGTAATTGTATAGTTGACCCCAAGGATGTGGTAATACCTACTTGCCCACTATCTAGTCCGTCATTAAAAGAAATCAACGGACCCGTGGCATTAGCCCCCCATTGAATTCCAATGCGCTTGGCCTCATTCCGCCTCACTTCTACAACCTGCACATCCAGCATAACCATCGCTGCAAGACTAACCGATGGATTAACCACGTTAAAAACCACCGTTCCCTTAGAAATTTCAGATGAAAGCTTCCCTTTCATACCATCGATAATAGCAACATCCTGCTGCCTAAGAACTCTCCCTTCGATAAAAACAATGCCGTTTTCTTCTCTCGCATTGACACCTTCAACATCAGCCAACACGATATTGGCAATTTCTATAATTTGAACCCAGGAATTATCCACCACACGGAGCAAAAAGCGCTTTTGAACACCTTGCACCGTCCAAATGCGTAAATCAGTAACACCCGCCTTTAGTCCCGTCAGCAGAATCTCATCTGGCCCCGTTGCCTGGGCGTTGGCAATGTCTGGATGACCTATGGAGACCCTCGAAACCCCGGGATAGGGCAATAATGTTGTCTGCCCTTCAACGATGGACACCGTATCTGAATAACCCTCCGCAAATGCAGTAGGTACGTGAGCAATAAGACATATAAAAGACAGTACTATCGACGACAACACAGCTCGCCTGGAACGAGTAGATAACATAAAGCTATATATTCCTTATTTTTTATTATTTGTGGAGATAACTGCAAAATACCACTGGTTAAGATCGAGTACCACCTTTAATCAATTCAAACCCCCAGCCTGTAGCTCTTTGTGGGGTAGGAGCCGCATCTTGTGGGTTATCGATAAGGTTATCAATAGTCACGTAATCATCAAACCGGGACCCTTCGTCCTGTGACTTTCGTAGCAAGACAGCAAGGTCACCCACTATTTGACCGTGAATAACTCGGGTGGCATCAAGGGGGGTCACCCCTATGGTGATCTCATTATACTTTTTCTGACCTTCGCTAATACCATCATCAATGTCTTTTCCGGTCGCAAGTACCCGAACGTTTTCCACAAGAGGCACTGTTCTATCACGCTCGCCATCCTTCAGCGTGATATAAAGATCAACACGGTCGCCAGGGTTCAAAAAACCCGACATAGTGTCTAAGGTATCAACCGGAATCGTTATTGCCCTTTCACCATCTTCAAGCAAGCTTGCTAAGCCATCCACTTTAACTGCGTTGACATGGATTTTTAATATTGGCTCACCCAGTTTGATTGCATGGATTAGCTGACGCCCTTCCACCGCGCCAAACTGCCCAGGGCGGATAGCATCTCTCGGCACATAGGCTCCAGGTATCTGACGAATTTGAGCGGTTGCTGGGGATAACACGTCGCCAACAGCAAGATTCCTCGATGCAACCACAACACTCACTGCCTGACGCCTGTCATCAAAATCAGACTTGTAATCCGTCACCTGAGTATCAATATAGTTTTGTGTCAAAAACCAACCGGCACCACCGGTAAGCAACGCGCCAAAAAGGAGAATGATTGTTAATTTATTATTAGATTTCATTTTAGTATCACCAAACTCACGTTATACGAGATATAAGTTACTTTAGGGCTTGTATATCTCATTGGAAAAATCCACTTGCTTATTGTGCAGCGCCTGAACCAGGCCAGGCACTGCAACATTTGTACCCGTTGCTCTGTCCAATACAGCGCCCGTCCCTGTCACACTAACATCCGTTTCTAACATCCCACCTTTTCCGGTAGCCCCGTCAACACTGCCACCCACAATCGCGTACCATACAAACAACCCCAGAAACACTGAGGCAATGATGTACTCGGCCATCACCTGCCCAGAGTGACGCTTGCCGGGATAAGTACGCATATACACCTCCGCCCTATTTTATCCAATGAACCATAATATGGGATTTGTTTTTTGGTTGGCCCGGCAGCAATTTAACGGTCACCTGCACCAATTGACTTCCTTTTTGGAAGTGCCTCACTGAGGATCGCCGATAAACATCCTGACTAAATACTAACCCCCAGTTTTCATTCTTATACTGATTCTCATAGTATCGGATGTTAAAATCAACGTCTTTATTGCTATCAAACGTAACCGTTTCTGATCGTTTTCCTGCATCTCGGCTTTCTACAACGCTAATAACGTTGCTTGCTGGCGGCTTTGGTACCTGTGTACCCTGTTTATTCCTATGACGCGTGGCGATCTCGGTTACTACCAGCTTTCCTCGAATAACCTTACCTTCCTTCCTGTATTGCACTGTCGAATAAAAGCCGTCCAGCTCATGACCAATGATTTTATAACGCCCCCAATCCTTAGCTTTATATTGCCCATGCCCCTTTGATTTCCATAAACTTACATAATACCGCTCAAGTTGACGCTCAGTCCCCTTGTACTCGAAGGTCTTTATGGACATAGGTATGCCATTTATCGCCATTTGCACCCCTACCCACTGCCACGTTGCACCTGGTATAACAGGGATGCCAGGCAACTTAGTGACTAGAGGGTCATATGATTTGGGTTGCGCATTAACAGCAAAAATTAACAGTAAGAATAAAGCAACACATCGCATCAAAGAGGACACCTAAACCAATACCTTTGAAATTACTCGTTAAATGCGCCCAGGTAAGAAGGCAATAGTCGAGATTGATTTTCTGCAGAGGTACTTACACCGTCACTACCCATACCGAGAGACATTTCCTTAAAACCACCCAAATACCGAATCGCACCACTACCTAAATTAAAATCACCGATACCGACAATACCACGCTCAAATTGCTGCAATGGCGTACCATCCAGTGCTACTTTGCTAACGGTTTCCTTTAAACCATCTTCTGTCAGCGCATCGGCGAAATCATCGCCGGCAAAACCATTTGCAACAATGGGAGCTCGCTCTGACAAATTGAACCGATGTTGATTCGCAACACTATCCAAGGGTTCATCCAGATCCGTATACTTTTCCTCTTGATAATTAACAAATTCAACGATTCGAAGCAACGATGACGATGAATTTAACGGAATGCTAATTTCAGCCGACTCAACCACGCTTTGCCCCAAACCTGAGGCTGTAGCCATTACAGACTGGGTATCGGTATCATGGGTTAATTTTTTCAACTCAGTCGTTACAAATTCCACACCCGTAATGGTATCAACTAATCCGGTTGGGTTGGCGGCAAACTCTTTTCCTGGGCCAAAGTCATTCCAGGGCCGAGAGAGTATAAGCTCATTGATATTCAGTTTGAGGTGGTCACGAATCTCCCCAGTAGTCCATTCACCACCACGGGATTTATCGATATATACTGTTCTCTCCCAACCAGCAAAGCGAGCAGCTTTGCTAGCGGTTAACTGCACATCGAGCAGATTAGCAAAGGACGCTATGGTTAATATCATCGGCACCACGACTGCAGCAACTACCAAAAACTCCGCCACTGATTGGCCTCGCTGACGAGAAAACCGACTTACTTTCACCCCTGAATTCATCGCCCACCTCAATGTATAAAGCTTGATGTGTTGGTTAAACTGGCCGACCAGAACGGATTAAATAGATTCGGCAACTCTTCTTCGCCTGCAACCAAATCGACAAATCCGGCCTCGCAAACGCCGTCACCATCATTGTCTACGCAGCGAGGGCGACTATAAAACACTCTAGCTTCAGACAATGCGGTTAAGGAGCGCCCATCGCAATTACTGGCGAAACGTGTTTGGTCATCACGCCAACCCTCTACTTCCTCTTGTGTCGAATCATTCCCAACGCCTAATAAGTCATTGCAATTTTCAGACTGAGTAAGAAATGCGGTTATCGTCGCCTGCGTATTCATCGGGTTGAGCCGCGCGTAGGACTGAATACCATTATAATCGCCATTTTCTAACGCATCACAATCTACACCTTGGTCACACACTCCGAGCACGCCCATAAGCCCGCTAAGCGCATCCGCAACAACTGCCGATATAGGATTGTCCGCAAATGAATCTGCTACTTCAACCGCATCACTTTTACCACTGGCATCAACATTAAAACCAAGCCCAAAAGGCCCTGTGCTACCCTGTATTGTATCGCCGTCATCGGACGTATTACCTAAGTCATAGGATGACCAGTTAATTTGATTATTGGTGTTATCCCATCTAGCTTGGGTCGAACCAGAGCGAGACAATGACGCACCAAAAGACCAGAACGTTTTATAGTCACCTGCAGCACTTCTGTCCCCTATCCAGTCACCAGAGGTCGCAGCATTAGCTGATACACTTAACATCGCCAACAGGTCACCACTGTCATCATAGGGAGTATCAATTGTCCCCGCCGCGCCACTGCTACCACTATTGCAGGCTTCGGCTAGTGCGTTGCCTGTCGAGATATTATTGCTAAGTCTCGCATCATCATCCTCCCCGCTATCCTGCCCCGGCTGAGTAAACATGATCATGGAACATAACAAGGTTCGATCCGTGGCATTATCCGCCCGAGCTTTTAATTCCGGATCCTCAACCCCTAGCGCAATCAGCGTATCGGTATCATTCACCAGAATCTGGATACCGTTTCTTTTTACATATTGTTGAGCCACACCCACCATCGCACTATCAATAGGAGAGGAAACTCCAGACGCCAATAACGCCTGATATTCGGTTTTTTGAAAATCGGAATATAATGCATTGGTTGCATCGACCGCCAAGACATATGCGCCACCAATCACTTCCATGGTTTCGCGCCACACATCAAATGCTGGTTTTACAGGGAAAAAGTTAAGAACAGCATTAATTATTCCCCCGCCAATGCCCCCCAAACCATTAACAACGGTATCATGGACTAAATTAACTTCAGTTTGATAACTGACCATATGCCCAATCGCCACTTCATTGGCAATCATTGTACGATTGGTATAAGCCATAAAATTAAGCTGGCGAGATGCCACAAGCGCGCCAGAATAGGCGGCAGCATCGGCAGCATTCACGAGATTGATCTTCTCAGAAACGGCACGATTAGAATTAAACATCATGAAAACTACAACGGCAATAACAAGTATCAACCCCATTCCAGGAATAATTACTTGGCCTTTGTTATTTTTTTGATTGGGGTGCTTAAGTTGTATTTTCATAGGCAATACACGAAGGGGGCGAACCCCCTTGTGGATAGGCTATTACTGGTTGGCTCCGCCACGGCTTGTTGCTGCAGTACCGGTACCCAACGTAGAGTTACCTGAGTTAAAGTTGGTTAGGTTAGTCGCAACGGCCGCATCAGCAAGTGCTGCAGTTGCATTGGTAGCCGCTTGTGTGCTCGCCGCATCACCATCTCCAACGGTACCACCCGCAATTTCATTCGCAAGCACAGCAACCTGGTTACGTGCAGCACCACCAAACAGACCCATTACAGCAATACCCGCAACCGCGATTAGCGCTACGATGATGAGGTATTCTGACATGCCTTGGCCGCGAACATTTTTACGAGCAGAAGTGTTATTGAATTTCATAGGTTTAGCCCCTTTTTATTTGTTTATCATTATCGCCAATATGGCATTTTTTTATTACAACAAAGGTTTTTATTGTAAGGCTTGCCGGCAGACCTGTCTTTTTGCAGGTTCATACCAAGTCGCCTAATAGATATCAGCCTATCGGATCATTTTCAACTCCTTATAGCCCAATGAGTTGAAAAAATAGACACATATCATGGTTTGGTATACTTACATAGGCAGAAATTAAGTCAACCCCCCTAAAGCCAAACATACGTACTAGTTTTAACAAACCGGCACAATGGCCAATTTTAACAGTTAAGCTTGCAGCCCACCCCGCTCAATTAAAGCAACTGAAATCAGTAGGATAGCAATGTGTATCGAAAGATCATTGCAAGCCATTACCTGGCGTGTAAAATACATCCACGGTTTAATTTAACATTAATTAACAGAATGTTACCTGCTTTTGCGGGTTTCGCTCTATTATTGATCACAGACATATAATAACTCTAATAGACTTAAACCAAGATGGATCTAACCACTATTGGTATTTTTCGGGGACACAATACACAATGAAGCTTTCCAAGCTTTTCAGATGGCGTAAGAAACAACCAGCAAAAACCAAAACGGTACCCAAACCAACCCCAGCCTCCTCTGCACGCAAAACAGCTTCTACCAAACCCGCGAGTGCGCAGCAAAGCCTTCAGATCATCAAACCAATCAATGTAAAACTCAACATTGGCCACTATCGCCTTGAACCTTTTACTGAGGGTGGTGTTTGCGTAGTCATGAAGGGGATCCCAAAAGAACCAGGGAAACCCAAGCTAGCGGTAAAACTCGTAAGAGAACAATGGCTAAACCATGCCGCCGTAAGACGGCAATTTTCCAATGAGAGCCAGATAGTTAAAGAACTCCACCACCCTTATTTACCCAAATATTTATCTCGCGGACTTATAGATGGAAAAGCCTATTACGCTTACGAATTCATTGAAGGCGTACCATTAATAAACCTATCCCAGGAAAAGGACCGCTTCCCTCCCGAACTGATAAAAGATATTGCCACCAATATAGTAACGCAATTACTCGAGCAATTAGTTCACGTGCAAGAGCGTCTTAAGCCCGTAGCTCACGGCGACATTAGCTCTGAAAACATCCTAATTGACAGCAAGCAGCGGATCTATCTAGTTGATTTTGGCTGCTCTCACTTTGTCAAACAAGCCCACAAAGATAGCTACCAGTGGCTGGCCAAGCCTTCTTTTATTTCCCCCGAGCAAGCCAAAGGAGAAATATGGGATCACCGAAGTGATCTATACCAAGCAGGCATCCTATTCTACGAATTAGTCAAAAATCGGCGCTGGAATGAAGGGAAATCAAAACGAGAAAAGGTGCTTTTCGCCGCTTCAAAGGAAAGACCTCATGAGGATTTTCTTTCTGATATCGTGGGTCGCGATATATCAAGCATTATCGCAAAACTGCTTGACCCCAATCCGGCCACAAGGCACCAAAACGCCAAAGAAGCTTTGATGGACCTAAACGCCATAGGGTAGCGAACAGGCCACTGTCGTCGCCCTCTGCCTTAGGGCTTATTCTATTCGGACCCCTTTATCAAACCGACATGGGGCCGTTTGACCGGATGCAGTACAACTACCTCGGCCATGCAGCTGACTCTGGCTAAAACTGCCCACATACTTACTGCCATCAGGCCAGCTAAAGGTGCCTCGCCCCTCTCTGGTATCGCTCACAAAGTCACCAATGTAGCGTTCCCCAGAAGGCCACTGAAGTGATCCTTTACCTGTTCTGGCACCATGCTTGAATTCGCCGTCATACACCCGACCATCTTGCCAGTAGTATTTCCCTCTACCCTGCATGATTCCAGAAACAAACCCTCCTTCGTAGCGATTCCCATTTGGCCACTGCATAATACCTGCACCATTAGGGGTATCCGCCCGAAACTGGCCACTATATATCTCCCCCGACGGCCACTTCATCGTGCCGCGACCAACTTTCTGATCCTCGTCGAACTCACCCTCATAAGTACTGCCATCAGGATAGCTAGCATTACCACTGCCGTGCTGAGCACCCTCAACGAATTGGCCATCATAATTCTCTCCACTCGGGCTTAGCAATCGCCCACGCCCCGTTCGTGCATCATTGACGAATTGACCTGTGTATTTTCGTCCATCAGGCCATTGATATGAACCAGCACCGTTTTTCTTATCATTCTTGAACTCGCCCACGTAAACCCGACCATCGGCCCAGGTATAGCTTCCGTTGCCATTCTTTAAGCCATCAACAAACTGCCCCTTATACGTGCTACCACTAGGCCATTTGTAGACGCCCTCACCATTGTAGCGCCCAGCTTTCCATTGACCGTCGTACAAACGTCCAGATCTATCAGTAAACGCCCCCGCACCAGACATCGCATCATCTTGCCAATTGCCTTCGTAACGATCTCCATTAGGCCAGATATAGACACCAAAACCCTGCTTAAGACCTTGGACTATGTCCCCGCTAAATCGAGCCCCATCATCCAAGTCAACAAAATCCCGGGATACCGCCGATGGCGCGACATTTGCCCCTGACTCCGTCGTATCGCTTCCGCAACCTACTACGAGGATGGATATAACAATGCACATTACTGATCTAAACAAACTCAAATTTCCCGCTCTAAAGGTTTCCGTTAAATTTCGTGTATTGGGTATATCATAGAACATTTCTACACGTTTACCCTTTCACCGGCTTGCTACCACTCATTTCAAACTCTTCGCGCCCATCATCCCAGCCAGCCTCCCAACTCGCAACCAGCACCTCTAGGTCGTAGGGGGCTGATCTAGGAGTACTTCCCGTTAAGCCATCTTTATGACCCTGCTCGTATGCCTCATCAAGCCCCACATGCCATTGACGCTTTTCTTCATCATCGACACCAACAACTGGGTCTAGTAGCATTGGCTCTGCACCCACCTCGGCTGAGCCTCCTTCAGAAACCGCCAGCTCATTACTTTTGAACAACTTACTTAAACCAGATTCGATGTCGTGCAAAATATAATAAGCAGCAGGCACCAGAATCAAACTAACGATCGTGGCGAACATTACCCCGAAAGCTAACGAGACCGCCATAGGGATCAAAAATTGAGCTTGCAGACTTGTTTCCAGCATCAACGGGGTCAAACCGCCAAACGTTGTCAGCGAAGTAAGCATAATCGGCCTAAATCGAGCAGCACCAGCCTCTCGGATTGAGGCAAGCAAACTCTCGCCGCTTTCGAGCTTGCGGTTTATATAATCCACGAGCACGAGGTTGTCATTAACCACAACGCCACTCACCGCAATCATTCCGACCAACGACCAGAGGGTGACTTCCAACCCCAGCACGAAATGCCCCATTAACGCTCCAATGAGGCCAAAGGGTATCGCAAACATCACCATCAAAGGCTGAGTATAAGAACGGAACAGTGTTGCCATCATCACGTACATACCCAACAAAGCAAACAAATAAGCTGTTTTGAGATATGACTGAAACTCTGCCTTATCCTTTTGTGAACCTGCTACTGCCCAGCGCATACCTGGATAATTTTCAGAAACACTTGTCAAAAAGTCTTTCTTAAGCGCAGCCATCACCTTGACCTCTGAGGAGATGCTATCGTCAATTTTTGCATTAACCTGGATAATCCGACGACGATTGTGACGCTTAATATAAGACGCACCGACACCATACTGAATATCGGCAACAGTCAACAAAGGAACTCGACTGCCATCCCTGAGGCGTATATACATATTTTCAAGATACCAAAGAGAAGATCGCTCTTCCGCCGGGTAACGAACAATGACTTTTACATCTACATCGCCCCGCTGCAGGCTTTGCACCTCTGCTCCATGATAAGCCTGCCTGACTTGAACTGCCACCTCGTCCAGGCTCAGCCCTAGGTTTCTCGCTACAGGTTTAAGTTCAATTTGTAACTCCTGCTTACCTTTCTGAAACGAATCGGTGATACCATAAATGCCTTTATATTCAGCCATTCGAGCCTTCAGCCCCTCCGATGCAGCCTTGAGGTCCTCCAAGCTATTGGAAGATAGCTCTAGATTTATCGAAGCTCCTGATTGACTTAGAGTTGACTTAAAGGTCAATCCAGTTACATCGGGCAAATCCCCAACCTTCTTGCGCCATCGGTCAGTAATGGACGTTCCGGAAAGCTTTCGATCTTCCGACGCCGCCATTTCTATAATGATATTGCCTGAGTTTTCGTTCGCGTAAGTTGTAAATATATGAACTATTTGCTCTTCACCCGTCTCCGCTTTCAACTCTCTTTTAATTTCAAAAGCTGCATTTTCGAGCGACTTAATGCCCTGCCGAACAACGCTTGGCGGGGCCGCCTGCGCAAACGAAACGTCTGCACTTGCCGTATCAGCTTCAATCGTTGAGAACATTACCAATTTCAGCCAGCCCGAAGCAACCAACGCGAGTGCCATGATAAGTACAGCAACAAACACAAACAAAGAGGTATAGCGCCATGCTAAACATTTCTCTAAGAAAGGCTTGTAGACATTATCGATAAATCGCTCAAGCCCGAAAGAGAAACGCGACTGAAGACCGCTAAGCACTGGAATCCGATCAATATCATCACTCTTACTTCCGGAAAGGTGTGCCGGCAAAACTAAGAGAGATTCAAGTAAAGAAAACATAAGTGTTGCGATAACAACAATAGGTATGACCTGCATCAATTTACCTTCCGGCCCTGGAAGCATGACCAAAGGCAAGAATGCGATAACGGTAGTCAAGACAGCAAACACAACCGGCTTCGCAACTTCTTGCGCGCCCAACACTGCGCCCTCCAAACCAGTTACACCTTTACGATGAAGGCTAAAAATATTTTCTCCAACAATAATCGCATCATCAACCACCACCCCTAACACTAGGATGAAGGCAAACAGAGAAATCATATTGATCGACCCACCAAAAATAGGCAGCAACCAAAAAGCCCCCATGAAGGAAATCGGAATTCCCAAGCTAACCCAAAAAGAAAGCCCAAAACGTAAGAACATCAACAAGATCACAAACAACAGAGCGAGACCGCCAGCAGCATTTTCAGTCAGTAAATCCATCCTGCTTTTGAAATAGACCGACGTATCCTGCCACACCTCAACTTTCACGTTATCCGGCACATAGGTTCTTGGATTAGCGACGTAGTCTTTCAGAGCTTGCGATATATCGAGTATATTTTGATTTCCGACCCGGTACACACTCAAGGCGACGGCAGGCTGTCCGTTGAACTCTGCCGATGAAATTCCCGCTTTAAACCCGTCAGATACGTTTGCAACATCTCTAACCAACACCTGGGCGCCATCAGGCAACGCTCTAACGACAATCTCCTCAAATTGATCTCCCCAATACACCTGACCTTTGGCCTTGATAGAAATATCACCTTGAGCGGTTTTTATAACGCCTGTAGGCAAATCGAGAGAGCTTTGGCGCACAGCAGCGGCAACCTCCGAAAAGCTCATCCCATAACGTTGCAGTGAGGATTCAGACACTTCTATGGCTATTTCTGATGGCTTGCTCGCCGTGTGCTCTACCTGGCTAATAGTGTCCAAACCAGTGAGATCAGTCTTAATGTTCTTCGCTATATTTTTAAGTGATCGAGTATCTGCTGGACCAGAAATCAGCACATATGCAACAAGGTTTCTAACCGAAATTTCTTTTATGATGGGACGCTCAACATCACTGGGAAACGTTCCAATCCCGTCAACCCTCGCCTTTATTTCATTAAGTACTTCCTTTGCATCATAGCCATAAGCAACCTCAACTGTTACCAACCCCAAATGCTCATTCGCACGAGCGGACAGCGACTTTATACCTTCTACGTCGTAAACAGCAGATTCAATACGAGTAATTACCGACTTCTCAACGTCTTCTGGAGACGCTCCAGGGTAAGCCGTCGTTATGGTAATCAGATCCAACGATATGTTCGGTAGTATCTCTTTCCTAGCGTCACTTAACGACAGCGCGCCAGCAATCAAGATAAAAACCATCAGAAGGTTGGCAGCAACCTTGTTTTCAGCAAACCAAGCAATCACTCCATTCATTGGGCAGCTTCCACCAATGGTGCTGGAGCAATAGCTTTAGTAACGCCACCTGAAGATACGGATGCAACCACATCTGGTGTCGTCTTGCCTTGTGGTGGCTCATTGCTAATGCTTTGCGTCTCTAATTTTATCTGAGCGTCGGCTTCCAGCTGAGCATCAGCTTCGTCTTGCGCAATAAGTGCTGCCAAAGGCGACATCTCCTCCTCACCTTCCTCAGACTCAACTGCAATTTCAATTGACTCTTCCACTTTCGGGCTTGGGATCTCAGTAGCAACTTGCTTGACTGAGTCAACTATATTTTTAACATTGTCTACCAGCTTTTCACGTGCCGGCTCGTCTAAACTCTCAAGTGCTGCTTTGGCTTTAAGTGCCATCGCCTTCATTTGCTGAGGAGTAATTTGATCCGTTGTGAAGCCAACAGCTTTACGTTCTCTCAGCTCCGCCGCCCCACTCATAAGGTCATTAACTCGTGACGGCGTGTCATCCTGATCTCTAGGTGCGTCTAGCTTAGTTCGCACCTGCATTCCCTCCACTGCGATGTCCAATTGACTGAGCACAACTTGCTCACCATTAGTCAATCCACCTTGGACATAAATTTGATCCTTGCCTTTATATAAAACGTCGACTTCACGCCGAAATAGTCGCTTATCCGCATCAACTAACCACAATTGATTACCATTACGTAACGCCCTTCGCGGAATAGTGAATACGCTTTCATGGTACCGGCCCGCTATTTTCGCTTCTACAAAAGTCCCTGCAGATAATGGCGGGCGATCAGGCTGATTTACATCCCGAGCATAGGGGTCTTCAATTTGTGCAACCACATAAAGTAGCCGATTTTTCTCGTCTAGCCCACCTTCTGCTCGAACAACTCTCCCCATCCATTCATAGGTTTTGCCGCCATACTGCCCTTTCAGGATGACAGGTGTACCTTCCATCTCTGCAGCCTCCTGGTAGCGCAAAGGAACATCAACTAAACCCAATTGCCTATCAGAAAGCGGTAATCGAACTTCCGCAACATCAACAGCATAAATCGTTCCTAACTGAACACCGGGGCGAATATATTGCCCTACATCAACAGACTTATACCTCACCCTGCCGTCAAAAGGAGCCTTTATGATGGTTCTTTTCTTCTGTAATTGTGCTGATTCCAACTCAGCTTTAGCTGCCTGTAGACTTGACTTGGCCTGGTCCCATTGCGCTTTACCGGAGGCATAAGCGTCCCTCTTTACACCCCTCACTCGACTTCGAGCTTTGAATTCTGCGTGGGCTTGCAGTTCTGCTTGCTTCGCTTTAGCCACATTTGCCTTTGCCCGGCTAATATTTACTTCATATTCAATCGGATCAACCTTAACGAGCACTTCGCCTTTCTTAAAAAAACCGCCATTGGCAAAATGATTAGACACCGTGCGAACCTGACCACTTACCTCCGAGGTTAACTGAATTTCAGTGCCCGGTGTCACAGTTCCACGTGTTACGACGGGGATACTCAAAGCCTGAGACTGTACCGGGGTGACGGAAACCAGCGGCTGCTTAATCTCAACCGGTTTCAATTCTACTTTTGGACGACTCATAAACAATAGAGCGGATACAACCAAAGCTCCGATAATGGCCGCAATAGGCAAAACAACCTTAAGTGCTTTATTCATTCTTAATCTGCTTTTTTATGATTTTTGATCTACATCAGTACCGTAGAGTGTAGTTATATAACACGTTATATGAACTGTAGACCGTTAATTATTCTTTTTGTTTACACGCATTCCAGCATTTTAATCGTGCTGTGAGCACATGCATAGTAGCGGAAAAACACTTAGATATTAAACAGTAACAACAATAAATTACAAAGTTGGATCTGCGGGTACTGCTCAATATGGAGGGATTTCGACACAACAAGCATCCTTGCCATTTACCGATGGGACATTATTGAATTTTACTGGCTGCCTTTTGAACAACTTTGGAAAGCAGGTTATCAGATCGACCAACAGCCTTCTCCAGAGTATTTGCGAGGCAATTCAACAGGGAATCTGTGGCGGAGTGTAGGTAAAAGTGGTCACCTGAAAACAATTGCAACCCGAAATGTTTATTGGTGACTTTTGCCCAATCCTCTAATTCATCAATAGCAACATTATCATCTTTAGCCCCACCCAAAGCCAATACGGGAATAGCCAAAGGCTCCGATGGTTCATAATCCCATGTTTCTATGACTTGGCAATCAGCCCTCAATATAGGGCTTACTAGCGCCATAAGCTCTGGGTTATCCAGTGCTTCTGCGGGCGTACCGTTTAAACGACGAATTTCTTCTAGAAATTGATCTTCAGGTAACCCGTGAATAGGCTTTCTCTTTGCCGGCAACTGAGGAGCTCTTCGGCCAGACACGAATAGATATTCCGGTTCATTTAGTCCCTTGTCACGGAGCTTTCGCGCTAGCTCATAGGCGACTTGCGCCCCCATGCTATGCCCAAAAAATGCATAAGAAGCATTTAGGTATGGAGCAATGGCTGACTCTAGAGCACCCAACAGAGCATCAAGATTAGTGTACGCGTTCTCTTTGAAGCGTGATCCCCTACCAGGGAGCTGCACCGAGCACACCTCTACATCATCAGGTAACTGTTGGTACCAATCCCGATATGCTGATGCGTTGCCGCCCGCATAGCTAAAGCAGAACAAACGTAATCGCGGTTTTGACACAGGTTTAGAGACCTGAAACCACACGCTGTCTGATATATCGGGAATACTGCTTTGTAATGCGCCCATAAAGATATCCAGTGGAATGTCTTATTATTGTAATTATCGACCACTTCTTTTGGTGGTTAGCCCAATGGCATTATCACCTCACGAAGTGCTATCTAGGAAATTCTATTTAGCTATAGATGTCAGCATTTTAGAAACCAAAATGGTACACGTGTACCACTACTGGCCGCGAGCCACAAAATGCAGCTCAATGTATAGACAAATATAGCCCTCAAAGAATTTCCCCGTCAATAACCGACAAAGTAAATACTGCGCAATTTTACAAACTGTAACATTGCTGAAACCCACGGTAACAAAGGGATGTGACCGAACTGTGAAAAACACCAGGGTACACCTATATTAATTAGGGTGCACTGATGCTTTTCACGGTTGGCTAGTGACAGGATCCACAACAACGTCAGGAAGATTTATATCGGCTCGTCTAATACTCGGTATCATCCATGCAACCAATACCACCAATAAACTTGCTAGACCGGCACAAGATATCAATAATGCCACGCCTCTCCCTTGACCTACTCCCCAAACATCACCAAAGAATGGCGCAAGCGCTCCACCTTCAAGCATTGAGGGTTCGAAGTAGGTATCCGCTAGATATCCCGCCATAAAAAATGCCAAGGGCTGTGCTGCTCGGGAAATTGTATTCCGCAGCCCAAATACTCTTCCTTGAATGGAAGCATCTATCTTCTTTTGCCACAGAGTTTGACTCGATGCAGCGGAAATCGGCGCTGCCAGCATAATAACAAAGGCTCCCGCAGCCAACATCCAAATTTGTTGGGCAACAGGAAGCACCACTAACATCATCGAGACAAAGGTCGCCGCGCCTAATACCGCGAACATCTGACGTGAGGCGCCTTTCCAGCTGATCATTAATATTCCACCAACCAATGTACCTACTCCCCCCATCGATTGAACAAAACCGAGGTCAGTCCGAGTACCTACACCTAAAAGCAAAGGCAGAAAAAGTACCTGCACCATGGAGACATTAAAACCCACCAAGGCAAATACGTACAACCCACCCAATAGCCCTTTCTTATCCTTCATATAGCGATAGGCTTCAGCCAAATCAGAGAACATGCTGGCAAAGGTGAATTTTTTCTTCTCGGGGTCACGGGCTGGAGTGGGAATAGCAACAACAGCGATCGTCAAAAGGCCAACGCCAAAAGTCACGATATCAATCAGAAATATGCCTCGCATCCCAATAGTATCTAATGCGGCTCCCGCCAACATAGGCCCGGCCAATTGGACACTACCAAACCCAAGCGCGAGCGCGCCATTGGCTTTACTCAAGGATTCTTTTGGCACCACCAAAGAGATACAAGAGGCAAACCCTACTTGTAGCATTGTGACGCATACAGATCCAAAGGGTACCACCGCGATAATGTGCCAAACCTGTAGCTGATCAGTCCAATACAACGTCGCGAGGGTGATTGTTACTAGGGCGCTCCCAAACTGAGCACCAAAAAGAATCGCTTTTCGTTTGGAGCGGTCAATAAGTGAGCCTATAAAAGGTGCAAGCAAAATGCCTGGAAGCGTGGACGCTATTGCTATAGTGGTAAAGTCGCTTACCTCGTTGCTAATTTCATACGCCCACACGCCTAATCCAAAATTGGTCAAGGTGGAGCCAAGCAGGGAAACAGCTTGCCCTATCAGAACAAAATAAAACAACTTCAAACCGGTCATAATATACGATACCGCGACGTCAACGCCCCATAAAGTAGGCCTATAAGATCTAACTAAGTGATGCTAGAAAAGCATCCTTGAGAATTCCACACCCTTCTTCCAGTAGCGGCATAGGAATAGTGAGCGGTGGCAACAACTTAACAACCTGCCCTTTGCGACCTGCACTCTCAATCACAAGACCCGCCTCGAAGCACTTAGCCAGCACTTGATCAGCCTTATCTGGCTCATCAAGTTTGCTCAGGTCAATACCCCAGATCATGCCAATGCCACGTATTTCTATTTTTGTATCAAGTGTCGCGATTTCGTTCTTTAGAAAGCTCTCAATATACTCAGCTTTGTCTTTCACTTGCTGCTGAATGCTCTCGGTCTCCCACAGATCTATCGCAGCAGCACCACCAATGAAAGCCAACTGATTACCCCGGAAGGTCCCGTTATGCTCACCGGGCATCCATTTATCTAATTCTGGCTTCATCAACACAATGGCCATCGGCAAGCCATATCCACTGATAGATTTTGACAATGTGACGATATCAGGAATAATTCCTGCACGCTCAAAAGAGAAGAAATAACCCGCTCTTCCGCACCCTACTTGAATATCATCAACAATCATCAACATATCGTGCTTATCACACAGCTCACGCAATCGTTGTAGCCACTCAATAGGAGCCTCAACAATCCCTCCTTCTGCTTGAACTGTTTCCAATAGCATGGCTGCTGGCTTTTCATAGCCGGAGCTTGGATCGCTTAGAATAGTATCCATGTACTCAATACTATCGAAAGTCCCCATAAAACCATGGGGGTACGGCATAAAATGCACGTTGCCCAAGGGCACACCAGCGCCTCCGCGGTTATATTGATTGCCTGTCGCGGCTAACGCACCCAGCGTCATGCCATGGAAACCGCCTTGAAACGAGAAAATCCCCGTTCGCCCAGTGACTTTTCTGGCAATCTTAATAGCTGCTTCAACGGCGTTAGTGCCCGTTGGGCCACAGAACTGTGTGCGATAATCTAAGCCACGTGGCTGTAAGATTTTCTCATGTAGTGCCGTTAGAAAAGTTCGCTTGGCACCCGTAAACAGGTCCAATCCATGAACAATATTATCGGATTGAAGATACTCGACCAATTTAGCCTTAATTGCATCGGGGTTATGTCCATAATTTAGCGCGCCGGCCCCCGCAAAAAAGTCGATATAGCGACCTCCACCTTCAGTCCATAGCTCCGCGCCTTTGGCTCGACTAAAAACGACCGGAAAAGAACGACAGTAAGACCTTACTTCTGACTCATATTGGGAAAATACTTCGGTACTCATTAACACGCTTTCCTATGATTTTCGAGCTACTCATTGGGCCCTATATTAGGCCCTTGCAATAATTTCTTTGATCTTCTGACCCAGTACCACAGCGTTATCGCCACGAATCATAGATTCATGCTCACCTACTGATTGCTGATAAGTAAACGCATAACCAAGGGCTTTCCAACCGTCTTGGGAGCTTTCATTAGTCTTAAGGTCTTTCGCGGCAAAGTGATAAACATCGCCGTGTATATTACCTAATTCGATCGCCGAAACCAATTCATGATTTGTCAGGGCCACTTTATATACAGACTGTATCTGCTCAAATGTGAAGTCCTCTTGCAGAATTTTCGCCGCTCTTGCGGTTTTATACATCATCTCCAACCACGCATCATCGCCCGAAGAAACCAGTTGCTTCACATTTTTGGGTAATGGTTGCCCAATAGCCGCTTCAATAATTTCTACATTAGAAGGCTGGTCTTTAATCATGACTTCCGGAGTGTAGGTATCAAACATAAAGATTGGACCAACCTTATGGCCCTTAGCAGTGAGTGCTTCCGCCACCTTTAATGCAATCACCCCGCCCAAAGATTGCGCAGCAATCTGATAAGGCCCTTCGGTTTGTGCGCTCAATATAGCGCCAGCATAAGCCTCCACCATTTCATCGATAGAACCATAGACATCCATGCCTAATGCAAAACCTCGCGACTGCAAACCATAAACCGGTACATTCGCAGGCAACGTGGCGGCAATGTCGGTATAACACAGCACATCACCGCCTACTGGGTGAATAAAGAACAACGGTCTCGCTGGTTTGACAACGTCTGTTTCTGTCACACGCTTCAAAGTCACGAGTGGCGTCCACTCAGTAGAACCATTTTCTTCTTGAATCACCACCGCTAGCTTTTCAATCGTAGGGGCGTTTAATAGCTCGGTTATCTGTAACGAGATAGAAAACTCCTGGCCAATACGCGCCATCAATCTCACACCAATGAGAGAGTGCCCGCCAATATCGAAGAAGTTATCCGTGACTCCCACCTGCTCTACGGGCAGTAATGACTCCCACATATCAACCAAGGTCGATTCGAGTGTAGTTCGGGGTGCTACATATTCCCCACTATCCAATACCATCGCCTTCGGTTTAGGCAACGACTTTCTATCAACTTTACCTGCAGGAGTGAGTGGTAATGTATCTAACGCAACCAACGCTGTTGGCACCATGTAATCCGGCAGCGCGGCACGTAATAGCGCCCGAGTGGCAGACACATCAAAATCATCGATCGCCGGTACAACGTAAGCAGCCAAAGCTGTTCCGCCAGGCATATCATCACGAACAATCACCGCCGCCTCTCGGACTGAATTCAGCGCCGTCACCGCCGCTTCCACTTCGCCAAGCTCAATTCTGAAACCACGTACTTTCACCTGATTATCGACTCGATCTAAATATTCAATCGAACCACCTGCCAACCAGCGCCCTAAATCACCGGTACGATAAATCTTACCTTTGTCAGCATCTATTGGATGGTCGACAAAAGCCTCATCGGTTTTTTCTGGATTATTCCAATAACCTTCACCCACACCGACACCTGAAATACAGATCTCACCAGGAATCCCCGCAGGTACCAAACGCTGATGATCATCCAGTATCAATACTTGAAGATTTGCTAGTGGCTTACCAATAGGCACAGACCGCTGCCCAGCAGGTAAAGGCTTGTCAATTGCACACTGAATAACATCATCCGCTGCTTCTGTCGGACCGTAAGCGTTCACCACGGGGATCGCAGGGTACAATGCCAACCATGAATTCACCAAGTCGACTGATACGGCTTCACCCGTCGCCATCATCCATCGCAACGCTGGCAAGGCTCGTTCGCTTTCGGGTAATTGTTTGATGTATTCCATTAGCAACTGCAACGCCACAGGAACCAGCTCCACAATGTCTATATCGTGTTCTTTCACCAGTTCAAACATCTTCTGAGCGTTGGTCACTTCATCCAGCACCACAGATTTTCCGCCACAAATTACCGGACCAACGAACTGCCATACGGAAATATCAGAAGAGGAAGGTGCCGTCTGAAGAAAACTAAAGCTTCTGTCAAACTCTAGCGCTTTACGCTCAGCTTCAATATGGTTTACTGCACCATTGTGACGAACAATTGCGCCCTTTGGTTGGCCGGTAGAACCGGAGGTGTAGATCATATACGCCCGATTCGTCGAAGGGATATCAAGTAATAAATTGGTGTTTTCGAAATTTGATATCTTCGGCCAATCGCTATCGAGGTAAACAACATTAGCCGCATCACTTCCTTCTACCTTTTCGGCTAGGTGTTGTTGACTCAACAATACACTCACTTGCGAGTTGTCACGCATGTACGTAATACGCTCCTGCGGATACTTAGGATCCATGGGCACATAAGCCCCACCCGCCTTCATCACACCTAAGATACCGACAAGGAAATCGGCTGATCGCTCAGCACATAAACCAACGAGGTCACCGCTATTAATACCTACATCAACAAGATAACGAGCCAATTGATTCGCACGTTGGTTAAGTATCTCATAGCTATACGCAGCGTTATCATCAACCACCGCAATCAACGCTGGTGTTTGCAAAACCTGCTCTTCAAAGCGCGTGTGAACCGTCTTGCTAAGATCAAATGCCTCTTCGGTATCGTTCCATTTATCCATTAACGTGGCAATTTCTGCCTCATCAGTGACGTATTGCAATTGGCCAAGTTCTTCAACACCGTCAATCACCAATTGCCGACTAATACTCACCATGCGATCAACTAGACCAAAGTCCTCAAAGACATGAGGGTGATACAACAGGTTAATCCGCAAATTGCCCCGAACCTCGGTCACTACAACCTGCACATTACCTGAAGGATCACTTGGGGTGCCTTCTATAAAAATCTCTTCGCCGAGAAATTCTGTTCCTTTGAGGAACAGATAGTAATTGTACATAAAGCTCACACGGCCCCGAGGGGACAGAGCCATCTGCTCACCGATGGATATCAATCGATAGTTCTTAATAGCTTTTTGGAATGCCCTGACGTCTTTATATAAATCAACGATACTACTCGAAGCACCAAAAGCCGCTTTGTTAAATACGAAGGGAATTTCCTGAATAAAACACCCTTGAGTTGTGTAGTAATCTTTGGTCCGACCTGCCATCGTTTCCTGGATAGAAAAATCCCCATCAGGACGGCAGTAGGCATTTATCACCAAACCGTAAAGCACTTTGAAATACAGTGCAGGTGTTATTCGCTTCTTTCGGCAATAGGCTTTGACCTGAGCCCAATGATCGTCTTCAAGCCAGAATTCTTGACTTCGATATGCACCAGGTTCTGGGACTGGCGTAGGCACAGAGAAGTCCAAAGGCTCTACTGTCGATAGCTTGCCACGCCAAAAATCAACGACTTCTGGTGTATCCATTATCAGGCGATCTTCGGCGACAAAATCAGTGAAATTATCCACGGGGAAATCCCACGGTGCACCAGGACTATCGAGCTGCTGCTGGTAAGCGCCGGTCACCGACTCCCAAAATACATGAAGCGCTGCGCCATCTTGAATTGCGTGATGAACTGCCGCCACCACAACGTAATGATCATCTGCAATTTTTATGGTAAGGAAACGAACCAATTCATCATTGACCACATCATAAGGGATATACACAAACTTATCGGTTATGGCCTTGATATCAGCGTCGGAGTAATCACCAGCGCTCAGATCCATAAGTTGATAATTTACCGAATGTTCATTGCGAATAGCAAAATAGCCCATATCAAGATGAGATGATTTTGCTGCGACAAATTTCGCCCGAAATATGCCTGACTGGTCCGAGAAGGCTTGAATACAGCGCTGCCATAAATCACTATCCACAGCACTATGAAGATGCACAGCACAACCATGACTGCTCTGCAATGTCGTTGGATTCATTAAGTTATCCATCAGCATATCGTACTGCATCGCGGATAACTGCCAAATGTCGTTATACTCCTCCAGAGGCAAGCCTACTGCTTGAATAAGATCTTTTTTACTGCACAGATCGGTATTACCCATAAGCTGAAGTGGATCAGCCATAATGGATTCTGAAAGATATTGGTAATGCTCAACCACCGCATCAATAGTCGACTCATCAAATAAATCAGTATTAAATTCCAAATCGCCAAATAACCCTTCGGCTGATTGGGTTAACGTCATGGTCATATCAAACTTGGCAGATGCACCACCCAGTGAGAGCGGCTCCACAGAAAGGTCACCAAACTGCGCGGCTAACGCTTCTTGCTCAGGAGAAAAGCCATCGCTTGTCACGAGTTGAAACGCCACCTGCACCAGAGGTGTATAGGAGGGGTTACGATCTATATCGAGCCGTTCAAATACCATATCCACCGGTACGTTTTCATTCGTAAAGCCGCCCAACACGGTTTCACGTACCCGCTTAAGACCATCAGCAATCGATAGATTCGCAGGCAATGTTGTATTTAGCACCACGCTGTTAATAAAGAACCCTATAATATTCTCAAGCTCTTGCTGCGTTCTACCGCTCGTGGGTACACCAATAGAGATAGACTCTTGTTGTGCATATTTAGATAGCAGCATTTTCCAGGAAAACAACATCACCATAAAAGGTGTGAGACCATTTTCACGGGAGAACTCATTCAATCGCTCTCCAAACTCTTTGGAGAAACGTAAGTTACGTATATTACCATTGGTTGTTTGTACCGCTGGTCTTGGGCGATCAGTCGGTAACTCAAGCAGCGCTGGTGCATCACGCAGGTGATCTTCCCAGTAAGAAATCTGCTCTTCTAACGCATCATCCGTAAGATAGGTCTGTTGCCATTGAGCAAAATCTGCATATTGTAATGGTAACGGTGGTAACGGCGATGGAACATTGTGCAATCGCGCCATATAGAGTGTTGTGAGCTCTTTTAATAGAACCGCCAACGACATGCCATCACTGATGATATGATGCATACAGAATGTTAGAATCGACTCTTTTGAATTCTCATCATCATTGAGTTGTATCAATGTACCCCGTAATAATGGCCCGTTTTCTAGATCAAACCCGGTTGCTCGATCACCCGCTGCAAAAGCCATTGCATTGGCCTCTGCATCATCATCACCCACATAAGAGATTACTTGAATTTGATTGCCGCTCTCAGGCAATATCCGTTGCAGAGGTCTACCCTCTTGATCTGAATAGAAGGTCGTGCGTAAGGTTTCATGTCGACGTATCAGCTCCACAAACGCGTGCTGTAATACCTCAACAGTAAACGCCCCTTTTATTCGAATAGCGGAAGGCATGTTATTTGCGCTAGAACCTGGATTCATTTGATCGAAATACCATAATCGGCTTTGACCAAATGACAAAGGAATACCCTCTGTGGATCCAATGCGAACAATGGCGGGCAATTGGGATTTCTTTTCATCCAACAGAGTGATTTGCTCTGCAAATAATTCAATTGTCGGCGCTTCAAACAACGTTCTTACCGAGACTGTTGCGTCGGTTATTTTGGCGACCCGAGATACGACTTTGGTTGCCAATAACGAATGTCCACCTAACTGGAAGAAATCTTGCTTAATACCTAAGGTATCAATACCCAACACGGTCTGCCAAATATCAACAAGTTGCGCCTGTAGTTCCGTCTGTGGAGGAACAATGTCAACACCGCCACCGAGGTCCGCAAGCGGTAATGCCGCAAGAGCCTTACGATCCACTTTGCCCGACGGATTTAACGGTAATTCATCTAACAATGAAATAGACGCAGGAACCATATAGTCCGGTAAATTCTTAAATAATCGATCTCGCAAGCCCTGAACAATATCAGGTTGAGCCTCGGTATCAATTCCCGGCATATCCACATAAGCCGTCAACCCTGCGCCTCCAGGCATATCCTCTCTAACGATCACTACCGCATCACGAACTGTTGTAACCGTATTCAATACATTTTCAATTTCACCGAGTTCAATGCGATAGCCCCGAACTTTGGTCTGAAAATCTTTTCGGTCCACATACACCAGGCGCCCTTGATCATCGTACCGTACCAAATCACCGGTACGATACGTTCGCTCTCCATCAACGGTAACAAAAGACTCTTTGTTCAGCTCCTCTCGATTGACATACCCCGCCCCCACACTGTCACCACTGATACACAACTCCCCTATACAGCCAGGAACGACCGGAACCAAATGCTGATTCAAGACGTGTAACGTAACGTTGGCATTCGGCATACCAATGGGCAGAATTTTGGACAATTTGCCCTTAGCGACCCCAGTAAAATAATCACGTAAATTCTCTACGGTATAACTCGCCGCAATATCCGTACACTCAGTAGGACCGTACATATTCACGAGTCGTGATTGACAATCCTCTCTCTGCGCCCAGGACTCAAGGCGCTCTAGCTGGATCGACTCCCCACCCAGCAAGACATATCGCAATGAACTAAGATCGGCTAAATCAACATCTTCATTTTCTAACAGTCCGTATAAGGCACTGGGTGCGCAATTAAGATGGGTAACACCGTTATCAGCAATAACCTTACCAATGGCTTTCGGATCAAAACTCTCTACACCCGGTAACACAACAACACCACCGGTACGTAAAGGGGCAAATATATTCTTCTGAGTTAAATCAAACCCTGGACTACTAATAATTAGCGTTTTTCCGTCCTGATTGAAATCATATGCTTTCGTGTACCAGCCATATAGATTTTCGGCGTTTTTATGGGTAACGCTGGCGCCTTTTGGTTTACCCGTAGAGCCCGACGTATAAATGGTATAAAGCAAATCATCGACTGCGGTGTTTATCGCCAGAGAGTGGGTAGAATAACTTGAAAGCTGATCATCACTCAGCACGATCACCGCTTGCTGATCAATACCTTCAGGCACACAACCTTTTGTCGTGCCGTCTACTAGCACTGCGGCCGACGCTGCATCGTCGACGATGTCTTTCACACGCGCTTCTGGATAATCCGCCGCAATCGGAATGTAGCTACATCCCGCTTTCATCACACCCAGCACAGACACAATCCACCAAGGAGTGCGCGAAACAAACACGCTGACGGTTTGGCCTGGTAGAACGCCTTGATCCGCGAGACAGTGAGCCACTTGATTCGCTTTCTCATTAAGTTGCTGATAGTTCAACGACTCGCTACCGCAGATAACGGCAATGGCTTCAGGTGAGGTTTTCACCTGCTGCTCGATCAACTGTTGAATCGGCGATTCACCTATGACCTGTTTTTCACCCGCAGACCATTGCTTGAGCTGCTCCATCTCAGTGGGTGTTACTAGCGAGATATCAGAAATCGTATCGACGCCATCAACTATTTGCTGGCTCACGTGCTCCAGCCTTACCAAGAAGTCTCTATCTTCAAAATCCGCACCATGATAATCAAGATAGGTATGAAGTTCTTGACCAATCATCTTAACAATCAACTGAACATGGGATTCTACATTGGGTGTAAATTGGATAAACTCTTCATCAACCCCCATCACGTTAAGTTCTGGGTAAAAATGAATGTAGTTATACATAAATCCAAGGCGACCCTGGGGCATCAATAATGATTGCTGCAAGATAGAAAGCTGAAGCTTATCACGCCGTGCTTTCTGATCGGCTCGAGCCCCCGAAAACAAACTATCCACTTCAGCACCAGGCTCATACATGTCCAGTTTGCATACGAAAGGATTCAACAAATAATAACAACCAACCCCTTCGGCATGGCCTTTAGGTCGACCCGCATACAACTCAGAAAATACGAAATCCCCTTCCGCTCGACAATATTGATTAATCAGCAAACCATATAGACACTTGAAATACAGCGTTGGGGTGATTTTCTTTTTTCGGCAGAATTTACGGATTTGATCCAAATGCTCCGCAGAAAAAGTTTGATGGGTACTCACACGCCTATTGATAGGTGACTGAACTTTGTAGTCCAGCGGTTCAACCGTTGCCAGTTCTTTTTCCCAATACTCAACGGTCGCTTTGCTATCGGCATTCTGACGATCATGCCTAACGTGTTCAGCAAACAGATCAGGATCAGTAGTCAACTCATCTATTTGGGCATCGGCACAGCGTTTTTGATAATTTTCTAATACCACGTCTAATTGACGAACAATCCCCACACCATCTAACACCAAGTGATGCGCTGCCATGACAGTTACCCAATGATCTTCCGCTACTTTGATCAAATGATAGGTAACAAGATCACTATTGCCTGCATTATCGAAAATATACGGGTGCCGTACGAGATCCTCAATGCGCTTTTGCAGTCGTTTATTATCAACATCATCTCTGGAAAGGTCGATAACATCGATATTGATAGAGCCTGGCTTTCGAATCCCCAAATACACTGAATCTGCAAAGGGAGCAGAACAGTTCACAATTTCTGATCGCAGGATAGACTGCTGATTCGTAAAGCGCGTAAGCTCTTCCCGCCAAATTTTGACATCAAGCTTATGATGTAATTCAACACCATAACCCAAGCTATTTTCCAGTGTCTGCGGTTTGCTAACGCTGGAAAAATACAAATCCCGCTGCATCGCCGTCAGCGGCCACGCATCGTCATAGTCTGATTCAGACAACGCCAGTGTTTTCATCAACACGTCGTGACTACTCAGTGACACGGTGCCGACGAGTTGCTCTGGATTCGCAACCAATGATTCCGACAAAAACACATAACAGCAGATTAATTCCTCAACCGTACTATCATCAAATAAGTCTGTATTAAATTCCAAGTCACCGGATAGCCCGCTAGACGTTTGGTGCAACGACAGCAACATGTCGAACTTCGCCGACACACCACCGGTTTGAACCACCTCAACCGACAAATCACCAAACTCGGTTGCCAGAGACTGCTCCTCTGTACTAAAACCAGCGTCAGCCATTAGCTGAAAAGCAACTTGAGCGATAGGCGTGTAAGAACTGCTATGTTTAATATTCATTCGCTCAATGACTTTATCGAGCGGCACATCACCATTCGCGAAACCATTCAGCACGGAACTACGTACCTGTTCTAAGCCATCTTTTAGCGATAGATAGGGGGGTAAGTCGGCATTGAGAATCATGCTATTGATAAAGAAGCCAATGATATTCTCTAGCTCAGACTGCGGTCGCCCTTCCATCGGCACACCCACAGACACAGACTGTTGCTGAGAGTATTTTGATAACAACAACTGCCAGGAAAATAGCATCACCATAAAGGGTGTTACGCCATGCTCTCTAGAGAACGCAGTTAAGCGTTGATTAAAATCTGGCGCAAAGGTAAGACTCAACGATTTACCATTGGTAGTACGAACGCTAGGGCGTGGCCTATCCGTTGGAAGCGTGATTAGCGTCGGTGCATTGGCGAGATGAGACTCCCAGTAATCTAACTGCTCACTCATCACTTCTTCATTAAGTTGGCTATGTTGCCACTCAGCATAATCAGCATACTGTAACGCTAATTCCGGTAATGGCGATGGCATCTTATGGGCAAATGCCACATAAATGGTGGTCATCTCTCGTAACAAGACCGACATCGAGACACCATCTGAAATAATATGGTGCATACAAAAGGTCAATACGGATTCTTCTTTACTCTCTTCCGCGTTCAACACTAATAATGCACCACGAACCAGCGGCCCATTCATTAAGTCAAAGCAGGTTCCTCGGTCGTTGGCGACAAATTCCAACACCTTTTCTTCAGCATCATCCTGTCCAGCCAATGAAATAACTTGCAGTACATTTTCTTGCTTGGCATGTACTCGTTGACGAAATTCACCTTCATCTGTTGCGTAAAACGTAGTCCGCAAGGATTCATGTCGACGCAATAGCTCTTTGTATGCTTTCTGCATAACCCGTACATCAAACACGCCTTTTACACGTACCGCGATAGGCATGTTGTTAGCACTGGAACCTGGGTTCATTTGATCAAATTGCAATAGACGCATCTGCCCGTAAGATAAGGGGATATCATCTACTTTGTTCAATCGTTTAATTCTTTCTTGATTATTTTTCTGTAACCCTGCGCTTGCAATCGCTTGTGCAAACTGTTCAATGGTCGGCGCTTCAAATAGCGACCGAACGGTAATGTTGGCATTGGTTTGCTTAACCACACGAGCAACCACTTTGGTCGCCAGCAATGAGTGACCACCCAACTCAAAGAAATTCTGGTTGATTCCAACATCCGAAGCACCCAGCACACTGCCCCAAATATTCGCCAGCGTTTGCTCTTGTTCATTCCTCGGTGCAATAATCGCAATTGACTGGCTTAGCACAGGCGTAGGTAAGGCTTTTCGATCTATTTTTCCATTCGGCGTCAATGGGAATTTAGCCACTAACATCCATACCGAGGGAACCATATGTGATGGCAACATCTGAGCGACTGACGTTTTGCAGCTCTCCTGCAACACCTGCCGCTGTGATTCATCCAAGCTGTCTAGGCCATCTACCACCAGCCAAGCAACAAGCTGCTCTACCGCCCCCCCCACTTTCTGGGTGGCAACTACGCTATCGACAATGTGAGGTTGCTCATTAATGACAGCCTGAATTTCGCCGACCTCAATACGGTACCCGCGTAATTTAATCTGCTGATCACGTCGCCCCAAATATTCGACATCACCATTTTTACGATAGCGCGCAAGATCACCCGTACGATAAAGCTTCTCACCTTGCTTACCAAAAGGGTGAGGGACAAACACCTCATCGGTGAGTTCAGCGCTATGTAGATAGCCTGGGCCAACCGAATCCCCACTAATGCACAACTCCCCTACCGCACCAATAGGTAACAACTCATCATTGGCACCTAAGATATAGAGCCTAACATTATGATTCGGACGTCCTATCGGCAACATTGAAGTCAGCCCGTCATTCGCACTTACCACATGGAATGCCGCAATATCCGTACATTCTGTTGGACCATAGCTATTAATCAACTGGCAGCTAGCGGTACGGCGCCACGCATCTAGACGCATAAGATTAATCGGCTCACCACCGAGGAATACGTGCCTCAATGTGGCAATGCGAGGCCAATTGGATTCATCTTCTTGAAGATCATAGAATGCTGACGGCGCACAGTTAATCCAGGTTACCTGTTGCTTTTCAATCTCTGCAACGAGCAGTGCCGGATCGTATTCCTGTACCGTTGGAATCACCAACGAGGCACCTAGCGTTAATGGCGCAAACAAGTTCTTTTGGGTTAAATCAAACCCTAGTGCACTCATCAACATCACTCGATCATTTTCACCCATCGAGAATTCTTCGCCATACCAGCGTAACAAATTCACTTCTGAATAGTGATACGCACCCGTTCCTTTCGGTCTTCCAGTCGATCCAGAGGTATAGATGAGATAAAGTAAACGATTTGCATCAGGCTCAACGTTTACCGGCTCATCACCACGCTCACCCGCGGCCCTGCTGGCCGCTAACACCTCATCCGTATTAGTGGTGGTGCAATGAGCGATCGGTAAATTTGCACCAATGGACTCACGGGTAAGTACACGCTGTATTCCCGCATCTTCTACAATATATTGAATACGCCCAGCCGGATAACTTGCATCCAGCGGCACATAGGTCGCACCCGCTTTAAGCACCCCAATGATAGAACTCATAATATGTAACGATCGATCGAAACAAATACCGACTCGATCGCCCGGTTTAACGCCCAAGCTTATCAGGTGTGTCGCTATCAAATTACTCGCACTATCCAAATCTTGATACGTCTGTCGCTCATCACCACAGCTTACGGCGACATATTCCGGCGTTTTTTGAGCTTGTTCGATAAACAATTGTTGTACGGATTGCCCCCGATCGTACGCAACCGTGGTGTCATTCCACTGCACCAATTGCTGATCAATTTCAACTTCCGTCAACATCGACACATCAGATAACGCCATATCAGGCGCGGCCACTAATCGCTCACATAGGGAAACAAAATGGCTCGCAATACTCTCGATAGTCGAGCGTTCAAATAGATCTTTGTTATATTGCAAGACACCTGACAAACCAAAATCGGATTTCGCAGCCGGGTCTATCTCAGCCAATGACATGGTGATATCAAATTTGGAGGATTCAACATCAAACTCGACCGGATGAAGACTAATATCCCCCGCCTGCGCCGCATTTTGGTTCATTTGCTGCTGATCAACACCCATATTTTGATACACAAGCATGGCTTGAAATAACGGCGCACGACTCATATCTCTAGAAGGCGAAATAGTTTCTACGATCTGTTCAAACGGGATCTCTTGATGTTCATAACCGTTAACGACCGATTGATTTACTGAGCGCACTAAGGCGTCAAATCGCTCGACACCATCCAAGCGCAACCGAATAACTAAGGTGTTAACAAAGAAACCCACCAACTTTTCCAAGTCAGGATGGTCGCGACCGGCTACTGGCGTGCCAATAGCAAAATCTGTTTGTCCAGTATACCGATTGAGCAATATGCCGAACGCAGCCATTAGCGCATTAAATAAAGTTCCGCCGTTACTATGAGCAATGGCTTCCAATTTCTCTCTGGTATTTCGACTAAGGGAGAAAGGTACCGATGCACCCGCATAGGTTTGCACAGAAGGCCTAACAAAATCCGTAGGCAAATTCAAATTCGGCAGATCTTGCAGATCTTGTTGCCAATAAGATAAATGCTCGGCCACAGCACTGTCATCCAAACGATGTCTCTGCCATTGAGCATAATCCAGATAGTGCAACTGAGGGGCTTCTAACGGACTTGCAATCCCCATCGAAGAGGTGACATAAATAGTCGCTAGCTCTTGCCCGAGTACATTCATTGACCACCCATCTGTCACAATATGATGGGCAACGATAATTAACAGGTAATCTCTTTCCGTGATTTTTACTGCACTGGCGCGTATTAGCGGCCCCGTTTCCAAATCAAATGGACGCAGTATTTCTCTTGCTACCACGTTTCGAATAGCTTCATCGACGGCATCCCCGTCGGAAAGATCAATATCATCCAGCGCCATTAGCTGTAATTGATATTGGTCGGCGTCCACTATCCATTGATATGCGCCATTGTCATCTTCTCTAAAGACGGTCCGTAAACCTTCATGTCGAACTAATAATGCGTTTATCGTATCGTTTAAGGTGTCGACATTTAAGCCTCCCTTAATCCGCATTGCGAGAGGCACATTATAGGCAGTACTACCGCCATCGATTTTATCTAACAACCACAATCGTTGCTGGGCAAAAGAGAGTGGCACTCGCTGTTCACCAGACTGTACTTTTTCCCGAGACACTACCGGAATGATCTCTTTCTTTTCACCACCGTCAAGCATGCCATCAATCTGTTTGGCCAATGCTTTTATCGTCGGCGACTCAAACATCGCTCTTACGGTTAAGTGTATTTCAAATACTTGGGAAGCTCTTGATGCGATTTTAGTCGCTAACAGCGAATGCCCTCCCAAATCAAAAAAGTTTGCGTTACAGCTAACATCCGCAACATTGAGCACCTCACTCCAAATGCCCGCCAAGCTTATTTCAGTTTCGGTTTCAGGTGCCTCGTAATCCAGTTGATGTTCACTCGCAAGCGTTAACAATTGCTTTCGATCAACCTTTCCGTTGGGCGTTAATGGCCATTCATCTAACAATGTAATGGATGACGGAATCATATACGCCGGCAAATATTCATTTAGCAATGGGCGATAATTGTCATCAACTACATCAGCTACGACAAAACCTAACAGGCGCTCACCATCCACTAGTGCCAAACTGTCCCGCACACCGTCTAAACGGGCTAAGGCAAAACGAATTTCATCTAATTCAATACGTAAACCACGCAGTTTCACTTGGAAATCTTTACGCCCAATATAAACGAGTTCACCCGTATCATTATAACGAACTAAGTCCCCTGTTTTATATGTACGCTGCCCCTGATAATCAAAGAAGCATTCTTCATTTAGTTGGTCACGATTAAGATAACCGGCGCCAACACTTTCGCCGCTGATACATAATTCACCCACACAGCCAGGCACAACTTGAGCCTGATGTTGATCAAGAACATGAAGTTTGACATTCGCATTTGGCACGCCGATAGGGGTATCTGCAACAAGCGAAGCATCCAATGTATCTGCATAGGCTTTGATATCGTCAATAGTGTAACTCGCTGCAATATCCGTACACTCTGTCGGACCATACATATTAACCAATTTACTCTGGCAATCATCACGATCAATCCATGACCGCAAGCGCCCGAGGTGTATCGCCTCACCACCTAACAACACATATTGCAAAGTACTAAATGACGCAAGATCCACATCATCGGCTTCCACCAGACCGTACAGCGCGCTCGGCGCGCAGTTCATATGGGTAATATTATTGGTCTGAATAACGCTATCCACGATCTGCGGATCAAACTCCTCCATCTCCGGCAGAACAATTGCGCCTCCTGTACGTAAGGGCGCAAAAATATTCTTTTGGGTTAAATCAAAACCAATACTACTCATCACCAAGTGCTGACTATCAACACCAAAATGGTATTCATCGGTATACCAGGCCAATAGATTTTCTGCATTTCGATGAGTAACGCTAGCACCCTTAGGTTTACCCGTAGAACCCGACGTGTAGATTGTATATAACAGTGATGACCCTGGAATTTCAATTCTTGGTGTATCCGTGGCATATTCATTGACCAATGCATCATTGAGAACGACCAACCGCTGCTGCCCCAATACATTTTCAAAGCTACGCGCTGAAGCCTCATCAACAAGAACTACCGCAGCATTTGCATCTTCAACGATGTCTTTAACTCTCGCTACAGGATAATCCGTTGCAACCGGAATATATCGACAGCCAGCCTTCAGAATAGCCAGCACACCAGCAATCCACCACGGTGACGGAGAGACACATATTGCAATCGCTTGCCCCGTACTAACGCCATTATCCAGCAGGTTATTCGCCAATTGGTTGGCTGTTGCATTCAGTTGACGGTAGGTCCAGCGTGTTGAACCCGAAATAACCGCAGTACGATCCGGCGATGCCTCACTTATCTCTTCGAAAGGTCGCTGGATAGGACGCTCAGCAATATCTTTTTCCTCACCGGCAGACCACTGCTGCAACAGCGTGTTCTCCCCATCATTGGCAAACGACAAATCAGCCAAGTTTTCGATACCACCGATTATTTGCTGACTGATATCATTCATGCGCTGAAGAAAATCCTGATCCTCAAATTGCGTGCCGTGATAATCCAAAAATAGGTGTAAATCTGCGCCAATCACCTTGATCACGAGCTGAACTTGGGATTCCGCATCAGGGATCAATTGCTGAATGACTTCGTTTTTACCCAGCAACGTTAATTCGCCATAAAAATGCACATAGTTGTACATAAAACCAATGCGACCATGGGACATTAGCTGTGATTGCTGCAGCACTGACACCTGAAGTTTACCGCGACGATCTTTTTGCTGAGCTCTCGCATCACGGAAAATATCGGCGACCAATGTACCCTTCTGATAGATAGACTGTCGGCAAATAAACGGGTTCAAAATATAATAACAACCCACCGCCTCAGCATGGCCTTTAGGTCGCCCAGCACCAAATTCGGATAACACAAAGTCACTATCCGCACGACAATAGTGGCTAATAAGCAAACCGTACAGTGTCTTAAAATACAGTGTGGGGGTTATTTTATTTTTTCGACAATACTGACGTACGCTATCCCAATGATCTGTTGATAAGGTAAAGCTCTTACGAAAATGCTGGTCCACCGGCTTCAGTACTTTATAATCTACGGGTTCAACTGTTTTCAGTTGTTCGCGCCAATAATCAACGGTCTCTTTTTTATCTGCTTCTTCCCTGTCGTACTCTATATATTCCGCAAAGAGGTCCGGGTTAACTTTTAGATCCGTACAATTCGCATCAATCATGCGTTTTTCGTAATTGTCGAAAACGGTAGAAAGTTGCTGGGCATATCCAATGCCATCCATCACTAAGTGATGTGTTGCAAGAAGCGCCACCCAGTGCTCTTCCGCCAATTTAATTAAGTGGTAATAAACGACAGTACTCGTTCTTTGATCATCGAATGAGTATGGGCGTCTGACTAACCCATCAATTCTTTCTTGTAGATCCGTGACCTCAACATCACTCAGATCGATAATATCGAGTTCAATTTCCCCTGAGTGTTTAATACATAAGTAAGCAGCATCGGCAAAAGGCGCCGCACAACTTTTAATATCAGCCCGCATTATCGACTGGCTATCACTGAACCGAGTTAATTCTTCACGCCATATATCAACATTTACTTTATGGTGTAATTCAACCGCGTAACCCAAACTATTTTCAAGGGTCGCCGCATTACGTAAACTGGAAAGGTACAAATCACGCTGCATCGCCGTGAGCGGCAATACCTTTTCATACGCATCAGCCTGATCACCAAGCACAAAGGATACGCGCTGCTCTTCTGATAGTAGCGAGAAACTACCTACCTGCATGGCTAAATCGCCTGAAAGCAGGTATTCCGCTACCTGCTTGAACTGCTCAGTGATGCGTAAAATGGTTTCCGGGGTGTATAAATCGGTATTGTATTCTAACGCGCCCTGAACCCCAATATCGCTATGGGTCAGAGACAGGGTCATATCAAACTTTGCACTGACCGAATCTTTCTTAAGTGCTTCAACAGTGAGGTCACTCGCATGTGCAGAAGCTCCATCCATTGCTTGATTCGTACCCTTCTCCACCATCAACTGAAATGCAACCTGGATCAGAGGGGTATATGCAGGATTCCGGCTCAAGGTTAAACGTTCCACCGCCATCTCTATGGGAATATCCCCATTGTCTAAACCGTTCACCACCGAGTGTCTGACACTTTCCAACGCATCCTGCATAGACGCTTGCCCGTCTATATCAGAACGAATAACCATACTGTTAACAAAAAAACCGATTAATGGCTCTAGTGATAATTGATTTCGACCGGACGTGGGAATACCTACACATAAATCCTGTTGATTACTGTAACGAAATAGCAGCATTTTCCACGCCGCAAGCAACACAATAAACGGAGTGAGCTCCTGCTGTGTCGCAAAAGCTGACAAGCGTTCACCAAAATCACCGGAAAATTCTACTCGCTGATTCGCGCCATTCGACGTCTGAATCGGTGGACGCGGTAAATCACTTGGAAAAGTAGATAATAGAGGCGCTCCGGTAAGCTTCTCTTCCCAATAATCGAGCTGTTTCTCTAACCCCTCTCCTTGTAAGAACTCGCGCTGCCATATTGAGAAGTCAGGATACTGCACCTCTAACGGTGGCAAAGGGGATGGCATATTACGTACGAACGCCAGATACAGCATCGCGATTTCTCGCATAAATATTCCCACAGAAAAACCATCGGAAATAATATGATGCATGCCAATAATCAGTACATGTTCCTGAACATCTGATTCGGTGGATACCTTAACCAGTGTTGCGCGAACAAGTGGCCCCTTTACGATATCAAACGCTTGTTTAGTCTCGGTCGCCAACAAGGCTTCAATTTTTTCTTCTTGCTGCTCTCGGGAGCCTTCAATGCTTACCTGCTGAAGATCGAATTCTTCCGCAGAGTTGACCTGCTGAAAAGGCACACCCTCTTCATTGGTATAGAACGTTGTCCGTAAGGATTCATGCCGCTCACTCAGTGCATTAAATACACGCTGTATAATCTCAACACTGAGTGATCCTTTTAATCGAATACCTGACGACATATTGTTCGCCACAGTACCAGGATTCGCTTGCTCGAAGAACCACAACCGCTGCTGCCCAAAAGACAGCGGGATTTCCTCAGGGTTTTCAATTCGTCGGATTTTCCGGTTCTCATCCTGTTTCTTAGCACCGGAAAAGAACTCAATAATCTCATCTTTGCGATCTTTTAGCTGAATTTTGATCTCTTTGGTTAATGCACCTTGAGGAGCTTTAATTTTCAGTTTGTCTCCGTTAAGAGAGATCTGGATATCAAGTTGTCGTAACTCAGATAAAAAATCGACAATATTCATGTAATTACATTCCTACAAAGCACCCACTATGATCGGGTACTGTTACATATTTGTTAAATCGGGAGTCGTTTCAAACACTGTAAAATCAATGCGTTAGGCGGCCGCAGTCCTGCTCAACCAGAGTAACTGAAGTGGATAAACGCAATGAGTGGATAAAATAATAGGCAATTATTGAAGAAACAGCTTACGCGCATTGGTATTTTAGCTCTTTTATATGTTTTCTTATTATTCTAATACAACCTAAGTGATTGTATTTATTAACTTTTATTGTATTTTATCAGGTGCCAACAATCACAATATTGGATTATCGACGACCCCTAAGTCTACTGTATATTTAGCCCTTCGCCCAGCCTATCCATTACAATTAATTGGGCGGGATTAGTCTCACTAAATGATTGTTATTGAACGAAAAAAAACGGGGACTATCGACAAGGGAGTTATAGAGGTATAAGGCCAAGCTCAGCAAACAATGAGAAACAGCCTAAATATTAAGCATCGAAGGGGGAGTTATAACACTGGATCAAACGGCCCGGGCAAAACTCTCTGCTCCCCTACCGATAGCTCTGTAAATTTTTTGTACGTCAGATCAGACCAATCAAACCATTGCCACACTGAGCGCTCGCTATAAATGTGATCAATACCCTTCCACACCGGCCAATTCATACTCACTGACTCTCGATAATTCAATCTTAGTGAGTCCAGGCGCTAACATTTATATCTTATTCGGCAGAGGTAACTCATGATAAGCCCACCCAAAAGGGCGATGATAATACATTTAAGGACTTTTGAAACACTGCTCTATTGAGAAACGTAATATATACAGAGGGAGAGTAATAAACAAACCAATATTGCGATACCAGCTTCCGCAGATAACAACGCTAGCACCAGCGCAAATAAACTGAGCGGTAAGAAATAGTATATACGTCGCCACCTATGATGAAAAATCAACACCAAGATCGCAAACATAGGAGCAATAATCGCATTCCTTGATGCCAGCCAATTCATATTCATCGGCATGCTATAGCTAAACACAAATAGCGCTAACGCCAACATCGGTGTCCACGATGGCAATTCTCATTGCCTACACAATGCAAAGTAACTTACCGTCAGCATCAACAAATACATCACGGTATGCAACTGCATTAGAAACACATCACCATCTAAGAACTGATAATCGATCCAATGAGTAATTCCAGCAATAGGACGAAACATATGCATGGTGATATCATCAGGTGACCACCAAGGTATCGCTCCATATGCTTTTAATTCCTTAGTCGCACTATTATCTGCGCTCATAAAAAGAAAAGCGTTTTTTATCCTCTGGGGAAAACTATTCGAATCATCCGCAATGCTAAAACCTTTATTCTCTAGCGCTTCAGGCGTGGTGGTCGCAGCCCACTGAATAAAGTCATCGCCCAGCAACACCCCCTTCCCTGTCGGAATATGTGTCGACAATACAAGCAACAAAAAAAACAGCAGGTAGTATTTTGATTCTACCAATCGTCGAACAAGTACTGTCACGGCAAATCCATTCTCACTTTAATAAAAACATGACTATCCGCTAGCCCCCTAGCGGATATTCTCCTTAACTCTATGCTTTCGTGATGTTGTTTCGAATGGACTTCAAACCTACAGTGCGGTTTATCAGTTAGAGTTCAAACTCCTCCATATCGTCATCATCCTCACCTTCGACTTCTTCGGCTTCTAACCCACCTCTAGCCCAAAGCGTTGTATCAATATAATTCGCCATACCTTCGATAGACGCGGATTGAAATAATACCTTTAGGGGAAACTTCACCTCATATAAGGCTTCAACTCTCGAGACTATCTGTGTTGCCAAAAGGGAATGTCCACCCACATCAAAGAAGTTAGACAGAACGCTCACTTTTTCAATCTTTAAAATGACTTGCCAAATATCAGCAATCGCGTGCTCGATATCATTACGAGGGGCAACGTACAGGTCCTCGACAAATGCCGTAGCAGGATCAGGTAATCGATGCCTATCCAGCTTGCCATTAGGTGTTAACGGAATTTGTGATATATCTATAAATGCGGCGGGTAGCATATATTCTGGTAGACGAGATCGCAAGTGCATACGCACGTTATCAATGTCGAGTCCATCACTAAGCCCTAATTCACTTTCTTGACAAACTACGTAAGCGACTAAGCTAATATCTCCCCGCCGATCTAGACAGTCGACCACCACAGATTGTTTGACTCCTTCCAAGTCATTAAGTGCCTGTTGGATTTCAATAAGCTCAACACGATAACCGCGTATTTTTATTTGCTGGTCAATCCGGCCTAAAAACTCGACTGAGCCGTCAGCTAAATATCTACCGCGATCGCCGGTACGGTATACTCGGTCATCGGGGCAAAACGTTAACGGATTAGCAACAAAAGGGGACTCGTCATTCTCGTCATTAAGATAGCCGCTAGAAAGATATGGCGATCGAACGACAATCTCCCCGACTTCATTCGGTGTAGCCACCCCCCCCTTTTCCGTTACAACAAGCACTTGAACATCCTCAATACCACTACCGATTGGCAACCACTGAGTATCCTTTTCCGAGCCTCCCAATGTTATTAGGTGATGCGCCATTGCCTGCGGCGTTTCTGTTGCACCGTAAAAATTAATGCAAGATACTTGCGACGCATAAGCCGATAGCGCCCTAACGCCACCAACGTACAATCGATCCCCGCCAAAAACAGCATAGCGTAGATTTGGCAATTGATGACTCTCTGGTACACCCACCTCTGTGTCCCACTCAACAGCCCCCGTAATAAGCTGGCCCATTGCTGGCGTTAGATGCATGACGCTAATATTTTCATTTATCAACCATTGCACCAATTCACCTGGATTATTCATCACCTCTGCATTAGGAATACTAATCGTCGCGCCGATTGACAACGGTACGAAGATATCCCGCAACAAAGGGTCATGAGCTAGTCCCGACAACAAACTAAACGTATCTTCAGACGAAAGCGCGTACTCTCGCTTATACCAATTCACAAAATGAGCTACCGGATTTAAGGTGCCCGCAATCGCTTTCGGCTCACCTGTTGTACCAGAGGTAAACGCAACATACGCCAATCGTTTAACATCAAATACATCGGGTATAGAAATTGAATTGACGCAAGGAGCAACCAGATCTCCATTGTTCGTAATCGATAACACATTGCTACCAACGTATTCAGTCAACGTTGCCTGTAGCTGTGGCGATAGTACTTCATGTAAATTGATGGCTGCGACCGGTTTCGCGATCTCTACATATTTGCTTAACCGCTCTTCTGGATAGGCAGGGTCCAGAATAAAAAATGCTGCGCCGCTACGAAGAACTGCAAGAATTGAAATCACCAATGCAGAATTGCGTTGGGCGTAAATACCAATTGTTCTTCCCTCTAGCCCACCATCAATAGAAGCCCCTACAGACACTAAAACCTCTGCCAAAGCATCAACTTTACGAGTCAATTCCATATAGGTGATATCGCCATTCTTATCTCGAATGGCAATATCATTGGACGATTCTTGAGCCATCCGCTGTAATTCAACGACCGGATGCTCAAATTCGACCTCATTAATAATCCGCTCTATATCAGGGGTTGCGCAATTGACCGTCTCTAATGCAACCTCATAGATTGAGGTTTCAGGTGAGGTTGCCACCACATCGAGGTACTGGTTCAGGTGATTCAGCATTCTCTCGATCGTCTCACGCTTAAATAAGTCCGAGTTATATACCATATAAAACTGCAAACCATCTGGAGTCTGCTTAGCGTATAAGTTCAGGTCGTATTTTGCATGGGCACCATCGGCATCAGCCACCAACGATTCGATCGACAACCCTGATACTCGTTGCGCAGTTTCCGGTAAATTCAACAGATTGAAGAATACCTGAAAAAATGGCGTACGACTTAAGTCACGTTTTGGTTTTAGCTCAGCAACAATCTTTTCGAACGGTAATGCTTGATGAGAAAAAGCACCTAACGACTGATTCTTAACTCGGTCAAGCAATTCAATAAATGTTGGCGCTCCAGATACATCTGCCCCGACAACGACGGTATTTATAAACATGCCGATTAAGGGTTCAATCTCTGAGCGGTTCCGACCGGCAATAGGTATTCCAACATTAATACGTTCCTGACCGCTATAGCGATGCAACACGACATTGAACGCAGTAAGCAACGCCATAAATAGCGTCGCCCCCTGCCCTTTGGCTAGACGCTCAAGGTTTTCAACCGTGGATTCCGCCACCTCTAACTTCACTGCGGCACCATTTGACGACTGAACCGATGGTCGCGGAAAATCTGTAGGTAAATCAAGAACACCGTATTCATTATCGAGCTGCTCGCGCCAATAACTCACTTGTCGATCAAGCTCATCCCCTTGCATCCATTGGCGCTGCCATGCTGCATAATCTACGTACTGAATCGGCAAATTTGGTAACGGCGCTCGAGACTGATCCTTTAACGCGGCATACAACATCCCCAACTCTTGAACCATTACATCCATGGACCAGCCATCTGAGATCATATGATGCATCGTGGACAAAAACACCCACTCCTGCTCAGTGCCATCTTCGGAGGCTAATTGTAACAACGTTGTTCGATACAAGGGTCCCGAAGACAAATCAAAACCTTTGCCAAACTCCTCCTTGGACCGCAGACTAATCTGAAATTCCTGCTCGTCAACAGATAAACCACTAAGGTCGACAACGTTGATATTCCAAGGCGTCGCTTCGTGAATTATTACTCTCGGCGAATCACCATCGCTAATAAAATTACTCCGAAGTGTTTCGTGTCGTTCCACTATTGTTGATATCGCTGCATTCAGAATCTTTACATCCAACTCACCTTTCAATCTCAACGCAATTGGCATGTTGTATGCCGATGTACCAGGTTCAAGTTGATCTAACAACCACAATTGCTGCTGCACAAAAGATAGGGGGAGAAACCCATTTCGATCCACAACGACAAGATCAGGCACGTTTACTTGAACCCCAGATGCGACGGCGGCATCAATAAGTTGTGCAATTTCCCTTACCGTGGGGCCTTCAAACATATCCCGCAGCGGAAGCTCGACAGAAAACTGGGATTTGATACGCCCAACCGCCTGCGTTGCTAATAAAGAATGTCCTCCGATATCGAAAAAGTTATGCGTCGCCCCTACATTATCAATGCCCAGTACGGCAGCGAAAATGGATGCAAGCGCTGTCTCCGTTTCACCACCAGGTAATACAAATTCATCTACGCTTCCTTCTATTTGTGCTGCTGGCAAACTGGCTCTATCTACCTTGCCATTCGGCGTCAAAGGGAATCCAGCTAACAAAACAAAGGCTGAGGGCACCATATAACCCGGCAACAGATTCGAGAGTTGCTGCTTAAGACGCGATTCTATCTGTTCTTTTTCTGACGTCTTCGCGATAAGCAACTCACCCACAACCACCCACGCAATTAACTGCTGCCCCATTGAAGGATGATTAACAACAGCAACAAGTGATTCAGAAATATCATCCTGCTCGTTAATGACCGCTTGAATTTCTTCAATTTCAATTCGAAAGCCGCGCAACTTAACTTGATGATCACGACGTCCGAGATAATCGAGCAAACCGTCCTGCCGATAGCGAACCAAATCACCTGTTTTATACATGACGTCGTTTGACTTGATATTCGGGTTACTCACAAAAACGTCTGACGAAAGCTCCGAATTAAATACGTAACCCGGCCCGACACTATCGCCGCCAATACACAATTCACCAATCGCACCGATGGGCAAGATTTTATTTGCATCATCAACCACATAGAGTTTTACATTATCATTGGGGCGACCAATAGGCACTACACCAGATTGAATATCTGACGTAACATCCACCCGATGCCAACTCGCGATATCAGTGCACTCTGTCGGGCCATAGCTATTAATAAGCTCGCAATGAGCATTTTCAAACCAGCCCTGCAGACGAGGTAGATTAATTGCCTCACCACCTAAAAACACACGCGTTAATGACGCTAGACTAGACCAATCTGCGGCATCATCTTGCAATGGGTAAAACGCACTTGGCGCGCAGTTTAGCCAACTAATCTCTTGTTGTTCAATCAGGCGGATAAATATTGCAGGATCATATTCCTGCGCGTGTGGAATCACCAAGGTCGCGCCAGTCACCAAAGGAGCAAATAGATTTTTCTGAGTTAAATCAAACCCGATAGCGCTCATAAGTAAAACGTTATCTTGCGACGTCATATCGAACTCACGGCAATACCAAGACAACAGATTCACCTCAGACCGATGATACGCCCCCGTCCCCTTTGGCCTTCCTGTCGAGCCAGAGGTATAGATCATATACAGTAATTGTTCAGCATCACCACACAACGGAACCGCGGTATTATCAGCATCGTCAATCCCCTGCTGATCAAGAGGGATATACTGCCAACTACCTTCAGGCAATCCCTTCTCTATATCGGAACGTGTTAGTACCCGACTAATATTCGCATTTTCAATGATATAACTGATTCGGCCATGGGGGTAGCTAGCATCCAACGGAACATAGGTTCCACCAGCTTTAAGTATGCCTATCACCGCTGGCATTAATTCAATACAGCGATCCAAACACAATCCAACAGTATCACCGACAGAAACACCGGTATCCGCTAAAAAACGGGCTATTTGGTTTGAGCGCTCATCCAACTGCACATAGGTTAATGAAGTGTCCGCAAATTTTATGGCAATATTCTCCGGAGTTTTCTGTACTTGCTCCGAAAACCATTGGTGTATGGTCTTATCCTTAGGATAATCTACCTGCGTCCGATTCCATTCAATCAGTTGCTTATGTTGCTCCTCTTTGCTTAGCCAATTTAATTGATCTAACGGAAGTTCCGGGTTATTTACGACCTCCAACAACAAGGTGGCAAAGTGCGTTACCATACTTGCCGCCGTTCCAGGTAAGAATAGATCAGTATTGAAACCCAAACTACCTTGGATCTTTCCATCAATTTCGGCAAGATCCAACATAAGATCAAATTTAACGTTTTCGTGCTTCTCACCAACTGAACTGATCTTTAATCCAGGAAGCTGAACGCTACCTTGCGAGGGTCCATTAACCAAGTTAAACATCACTTGAAATATCGGTGAATGACTCATTTCCCTGGGGACATTCAGCTCATCCACCAAACGTTCAAACGGTACGTCTTGATAGGCGTATGCATCGAGTGAATGTTCACGTACACGCTCTAACTGCTGAACAAACGACTCCCCCGCCTCAAAATGCGCTCGAAGCGCTAGCGTATTCACAAAGAAACCGATAATACTCTCGAGCTCTGAGCGATTTCGATTTGCAATCGGCGTGCCCACTGCAAAATCCTGCTGCCCACTATACTTATGCAACAGAACATTGAAGCCGGCTAGCATAACTTGATAAAGGCTCGCGCCTTGTTTTCTAGCAAGTTGGTTCAGGCGGCGAGATAGTACCTCATCTAACTGAATTTTCTCAAACGCACCATTAAACGTCTGTTTGCTCCCTCTCTTTTTATCAAACGGCAATTCTAATACAGGAACATCCTGCAACTTCGATGTCCAATAATCGATTTGCTCTTGCAGTACGTCACCCTGCAACCAATTCCGTTGCCATACAGAAAAGTCCGCATACTGAATCGCCAAATCAGGCAGAGGTGACGGGCGACCGTGACTAAACGCATCGTAAATTGATACCAAATCCTGCATCAATATTCCGTTTGACCAACCATCGGAAATTATATGGTGCATATTTACGATGAGTACATGGGACGTATCCGATAATTTTAACAGCCGTGTACGAATTAAAGGCCCGACTTCCAAATCAAAACTAAAACTCACTTCGTTCTGCGCCTGACGTAGCGCTTCTAAATCTCTATCTTCTGCCGGCAAGTGCGAAATATCACTAAATTCGACAACCCATTCTCCCTTGTCTGCAATCACTTGCATGGGCTGTTCATCGACACTTATAAACCCCGTACGCAAACTATCATGCCGATTGACAATTTCAGAGAACACTTTGTTTAGTAGATCGGCATCCAGTACCCCATCAAGTCGTATCGCACCAGGCATATTGTATACTGGCGTACCGGGATCCAACTGATCCAAAAACCACAATCGTTGTTGTGCGAATGAAATAGGTAATGGTTGGGATTTATCTACCGCCATCATCGCTGGCGCTTTTGATACTCCCCCCTGTTGTGCATGTCGCACCAGCATTGCAAGGTCAGATACCGTTGGCGACACAAACAAATCACGCACCTGTACCTCGATATCAAACGCTTTCTTAACGCGAGATATAATACGCGTCGCAAGCAGCGAATTCCCACCTAGATCAAACAGATTATCAAGTACCCCTATCTGCGGCGCATCAAGAACTTCCGACCAAATCGACACAAGTTGTGTCTCTAACTCGCTGCGTGGTGCTATATATTCTACCCGTGCGCTTTCTGCGTCTGTGGGTTCCGGCAAGGCCTTTCTATCAACCTTTCCATTAGGAGTTAAAGGCCACTGCGCCAAGACCACCAAGGCACTTGGTACCATATACTCAGGTAGGTGATCCCGTAACTGCTGACGCCATTCTGCAATCTCCGCTTGTTCCGATACCACATACGCAACCAACTCATCATTTTTCAGCAACACTAAGCCATCTTTCACTTCCGGAAGCTGCTGTAAAGACCATTCGATTTCACCCAGTTCAATACGCAAACCACGTAATTTTATTTGAAAATCCTTACGTCCTACATAGACTAAATTACCATCCTTTTGGTAACGCACGAGATCCCCCGTACGATACAACAAACCATCACCAAACGGGTTTTCGATAAATACGCTACGAGTAAGCTCATCTCGATTTAGATAGCCTAACCCGACACCCGTGCCAGCAATACATAGCTCTCCTACACAACCAGGCGCCACAAGCTGATTATTATCCGTTAACAAATATAACTGGGTATTCTGAATAGGTAATCCAATAGGGATATTCTGATCGGGGGAAGTGATTTCCGTCAATCGATAAAACGCAACAACATCCGTACACTCAGTTGGCCCATAACTATTAATGATCTGCGCATGAGAATTGTCGTTGGCGAGCCACGAATAAAGTAACGACAGTTGAATAGGTTCACCGCCAAGTACAACATGCCTCAATGAAGATAACGACTCATAGCTATCAAAAGCAGCCGTTTCGACTAATGGATAAAACGCACTGGGAGCACAGTTAACCACACTAACTTGATGCTGCTTAATCAAATCAACCAACAGCTCTTCATCAAACAAATCCATCTGTGGAATCACCAGTGTTCCACCCTGCAACAACGCTGCGAAGAGATTCTTCTGAGTCAAATCAAAACCCACTGCGCTGATCAATAACGTATTGGTTGTTTTTCCAAACGCCATTTCTTCGGTATACCATTGCTGTAGGTTTAGTTCACCTCGATGGGTAACCGCTGCACCTTTAGGCTGACCCGTTGAACCAGACGTATAAATAGTATAAATGGGGTCATTATCACTAATCGTCAAATTAAGATCATCATCGCTGAGCTGTTGCAAGCCGCTGGATGATTCAGCATCCCATGCTTGATCAATCAACAAGCTCTTTCCATCAAATGCTGGCAATCGATCAACTAAAGTTGAGTGCGATATCACCGTGGGTGCCTGACAATCAGCCATAAGAAACGCAAGGCGCTCCTTCGGATAATTCGCATCCATCGGCACATATGCCCCCCCCGCTTTCAGCACACCAAAAATAGATACAATAAGGTCAGCTGAACGCTCTAAACAAATTCCTACCCGACTTCCTGCCACAACACCTTCAGATACCAAGTATCTCGCCAACTGGTTTGATTTTTGGTTTAACTCACCATAGGTTAACTGTAGATCGCCATAAATAACGGCAATGGATTTTTCGGATTTCGCGGTTTGAAATTGAAACCACTCTACGATGGTGGCAAAACTTCTGGCATTGGTCTGAAGTGAAAGTTGCTTGCCATGTACCTGAAGTTCCTCTCGTTCAGAGTCAGTTATATAGGACAACTGCGAAAATTGGTTGACGCCAACATCAACAATTTGTTGTGCGACTGATACAAGGCGATCTAACAGAGATAAATCGACAAAACTATCCAAATCATAGCGCAACGTAAGGTCAATAGATTCTTGTAACTCACCCACGATCAACTGAACGCCACGTTCAACTTTTGGTGTGGACATCACAGGACTCACCAATGCCCCCTGCACATTTCTCGTTAGAACGAAGTTATAGTAGTTATACATAAATACCGCAGGTGCCTGAGGTAATATGTTTGCCTGCTCGCTAAGTGAAATAGATCGATAGGCTTGAGTCTTCGCCCGATACTCTTTTTCGTACTTAAATAAATCGGCGATCTGTGCATCGTTTGCAAACAGAGCATTCGGAAACACCATTGGAATCTGTTGGTAGAAACACCCTAAATCAGAGTCACTGGCATTACGTCGATTGCCGTTAAATTCCGCTATATGAAAATCATTCTCTGCTCGACAATAATGCTGTACAAGTATGCCGTAAATACCTTTAAAAAATAACGGGAAGCTAATTCTGAGTCCCTGGCAGTATGCACGCACTCTGGAAAATAACTCACCTTCTATTGTCAGCGATACCGTCTCATCATTAAAAGCGTTAATATTCTCACGTTTACGGTAGGTTTCTGGCATCGAAAACTGCAGCGGCTCCACTGTTTTTAACGTGTCTTTCCAAAAAGCGATCACCGCATCGCTATCAACATTCTGTTTGTCCCATTGCTGGTAATCACTATTTGCAACAATAGAGCGGCTAGTATCTGACGATGTTACCGGTGATGGCGACCCGCCATTTCTTAGTGTTTCATAACAGTCAAGAATGGCATCCATATGCAAAAAAGCGGATGCCCCATCCACCAACAAGTGGTGATAACACAACACCAACTTTTGCTGACCAGTCGCATTTAAAAGTAAATACGCGCGAATTAACGAATCTTGCAGTAGGTCAATAGGTTTATGCATCAACAAATCGGCATTGCTCGCCAAATCACCTTCTACTTCTACCCTATTTAGTGAAATAGAGCGGTTGTGTTCGACAACCAGGTACGCGTCATCAGTACCAGGTAAGTGACTCTCTATCAAAGAACTCAACAAAAGACTATGTTGTTTCGCAACCCACTTAACGGCCTCAGCTAACGTAGCTTCATCCAGCGGCATTTCGATATCCACAGAGATCCCATAGGAATTCTCAAAACTATCGGGATTAACTTTATACGCCAGATAGAAATCCCGCTGATAAGTATTCAATGGAAGCAAGCTGTGAGTTTCTGCATCAACACCTAAAGAAGATAATAACTCATCATCGCTAAATAGCTGAATCGACTCTATGGTTAATTGCTTATCAGAAGTCAGTGCTAATAGTAGGTGCTGATATTGATTTACCAACGTTGCAATGGTCGACTCACTAAAGAGGTCGGTATTATATTCCAAACTACCGCTGTAACTAGCATCTAAACGGGCAACACCTAATACCATCTCCATTCTCGCCGATGCGCTCGCCGATGGTATCTCCGACACCTCTAGTGGGCCCATACCTAACGATGTAGACTCAGCATCACTCTGCACATTAATCAGTTGAAATGCAGCTTGTGCAAGTGGGGAATACCCCGGTTGACGCTCAATCGACATTGCTTCCATTAGCATATCGATAGGTAAGTCCTGATGACTAAACCCATCCAACACCATGGTTTTTACGCGCTGAAAAAATTGTTCACTGGTCTCAGTGTTATCTATCTTAAGACGTAACATTAACAGGTTCACGAAAAAACCAATAAGGTCTTGCGTCTCCCCTCTATCACGCCCAGCAACAGGTGCACCGACAACAACATCATTGGAACCCACAAAGCGAGACAACAATAATTGCCACGCCCCTAACGTTACCATGTAGGGTGTTAGCTTGTTCTTATCACAAAACGATTCTACCTGGACAAACAGCGCTGCAGGCATATCAAATTTATGCACTGCTCCTCGGTTACTTACCAATTCTGAGCGAGGTTTATCCGAGGGTAGTTTAAGGACGGACGGTGCACCTTCTAAAGCGCCTATCCAATAATCAAGGTGGGCTTTTTGTTCATCGCTTTCCACATACCCCCTCTGCCATTCAGAATAATCTGCATATTGAATCGGTAGCTCTGGCAATACTGACGGGCTATTAGCCGCTTTCGCCATATAGAAAGCCATCATCTCTTTGACCAAAACTTCCATCGACCAACCATCCGAAATGATGTGGTGCATGCAAGCAATTAACACGAATTCTGGTTCGCCCGATTCAGGGGTATTAACGGTGATAAGTTTACCTCGAAATAGAGGTCCCGCGCTTAAATCAAACGATGTCAGTGCATCTTCATTTACACAGTGCTGTATTTGTGTTTCTTTATCTTGAGACTCAAGATCAGACACATCCAACCGATCGAGTGTCCAGGCATTATCCGAACGAATAACCTGGTATGGTTCACCATCCTTCTCTTCAAAGTGGGTCCGCAATACCTCATGTCGTGCAACAATCGCTTGAAAGGCCTGGTCCAAAATATTTGGGTCAATAAAACCCTTAATTCGAAGCGCTGTGGGCATGTTATAAGTCACATCGCCTGGGTTCAGCTGGTCGAGTAACCATAACCGCTGCTGGCCGTAGGATGCCCGTAAAGGCTTATCCCGACTTACACAGGGAATCGTTTCCGCCGTCGCCTTCTGGGCCTGTTTCAGAAACTCCATAATGGCCGGTTTGTTCGACACAATTTGATTTTTGATTTCTGGAGTAAACGCACCCTCAGGTGCACTAAAACGCAGGTTTTCACCATCTAACCAAAGACGAATATCTTTCTTTGCAAGAGAGGACAACAGCTCAACTACGGACATAGGGACCCTTTTCTTCTTTTGTGCAACTATCAATCAAAATGACGATATTGCTTATAATGCTATTAGTATCTTATTTTTATTCTAGTTGGCTGATTCTACATAGGTTATCAATCGATTTCCTCTTTTTACGACTGAGATTTGAAGCAACAAACCCTAGACGAAAAAAAAGCCCTCTGAACGTAATCCAGAGCGCTTTTTTAGGGTGTCGGCGCGAAAAAGATACATGGTATCTACTTACGCGGGGATTTGCCTTAAAACGGACCTTTCAAAACCTGACTTTCACCAACTGCTAGTACAGGCCAGCTATCATAGCGCTTTGACTCCCAATCCCAGGTAAACCATTGTAATTTTTTGGAACTCAGTGGATAAGGCCAAATCGCTTTTATCTTGGTTGGCATATGTTCTGGTGATACCGCCAGCACCTCAACGCCCATATCTCCTTGCTGGAAGAACTGGCCACGATGAAATTCTGTATCCGAATCGATAAAGAATCCGTCTGCTTTTTTATAGAGATACGTCATATGTTGTTTTTTTGTAGATTCGGATATACCTAATGACGATGCAAGAGGAAACCCTATATCTGAGAGCGATTCTAATTCAATACTGTTATCTGATACACGGGTTACTCTCATTGACTCCCAAGCAGGCGCAAGGGTATGAATTGCTTTTGCAATATTTTTGCCGTGAGCGTTCGCAATGGAAGGCACATATAACATCTCAAATTGTAAGGGGGTATTCACGAAAACCTGAGCGATCTCTGGGTTCGGTTCCACCTCAGCCGGTTTCTGTAAGGCACTCATTATTGGCCTATCACTTAACTGTGACTGAATAGTAAGAAACCAGCCCACCCCATTACCAGCGACGTGACCCAACAAGAATATAACCGTAAATACCCATGCAAAACCTCGATATAGCTTAGATTCAGGCAGCCAATCAGATTTTTTTATCAACCCATGAAGAAACTTTGCCAGTACGACCATCAATCCAATACCCGCAAGAAACATCAACCGACCACTGGATAGAGTGGCCGCACAACTTGGTACCACAGCAATCCAGGAAGCGACGTACCAATACCTAGCATCACGATCGGCACGTAATAATGGCAAGAACAACAACGTAAAAAGTACCAATCCAACCCAAGCAATGATTACCTGCAATTGAAATGTCTCCGGTGACATTAGCGCCACGTAAGTATCAACACCTATCATTTGGTCAAACAACAACGTGGGGGCATTCGTTGCTACGTTCTGCAAGAAAGCACCGGGTTGAGCAAGAGGATCTACGTAGGCACCATTATTTGCCGCACCATAACCCAAATAGCGATATATCAATCTCCAAACAACAACAACAACCAGAACCAACCCACCAATGATAGTCCTGTGAATCCATTTCCCACGATCCAATATTAGTAAATAGGCTGCCACAAATGCCAAAATTGCTACGCCAGCTTCTGCACTTAACAATGCCAAGGCCAAAAAAACCCAAAACCCTACAATCGCACCTATCGAGTTACGCCCATCCCTAGACTCTCCACGCCAAAAGTGAAAACACATCAACGCCATCAGCACCATCGACGTTACTACAAATATATTTCGATTTGCTATCCAAGAAATGGCTAGTGAATGACTAACGTCCAACCCATAAAGCGCTATTGTCAGCACAATAATAGGTACAGCAACAGCAGACCTTTTTAGCAATAACGCCAACAGAAACAAGACAAAAAGATACCAACTAACATTTTGAAAATGCATAGCTGCAGGTGAATCGGGCCACAATTGATAATCCACCCAATGAGTAAAAGCCGATATAGGCCGCCAAAAATTCAATTGTATGTCTTCAGCAACCCACCAAGGAACCGCTCCCCACTGAGCGGCTTCGTCTAGAATCTCCCCATTCATGCCAGAAAAGCTGAACATTCCGTTGATAGCTTCTAGCATACCTGGTGGATTGGACTCTTTAGCCAAACCACTACCCGCTTGCGCCACCGGATACATGGGCTGGCCCGTTAGGTACGCCTTATGGATATAGTCATCACGACTTAGATCCTTTAACACGGTAGGCAGCGCAACCAATGCGACCAAAAACAGCACACACATTAACGGCCAACGTAATCTCTTATTATTAGTATCAATCGATTGTTCCATACTACTTTACTGCCCCCAAGGCACAAAAACTTCGGGCGCAAACCTGGCATCGCAACACCATCACGACAGCAAACTTACGCCCGCATCAAAAGTGTAAAATTTACAAGAACCCTTCGTCTCGGTTTTCGTCTTCTGCTGAATCAGATGTATCACCCTTAGCATTCTGAGCTGCCCACATCATTGTATCCATATACTCTGCGATTTCCGCAATGGTATGTAACTCAAACAATGAACGCAGCGGCACGTCAATATCAAATTCTTTTCTGAATTTAGAGACCACACGAGCTGCTAGAAGAGAGTGTCCCCCAAGATCGAAGAAGTTATCATACACACCCACTTGATCAACACTCAGTACTTCGCTCCAGATTCGCGCTAATTTTTCTTCCGTATCATTTCTCGGAGCAACATATTCCACCTCAGGTTGTTCGTCTGGAGATGGCAGCGCCTTTCGATCAATTTTACCGTTGGGTGTTAACGGCCATTCATCAAGAGCAATAACCAATGCTGGAATCATATATTCAGGCAAGTAATTTCTTAGCCCATTGCGACACTGTGATTCATTAAAATCGCCATCGACGAGCACATAGGAGATCAACTGATCGTCAACGACTAACGTTAAACTACTATGCACCTCGTCTTGTTTACTAAGAGCAGATTCAATTTCTCCCAATTCGATACGCAGACCGCGCAGCTTCACCTGAAAATCCTTGCGACCTACATACTCAAGATCACCATTAGGCCAATAGCGAACGAGGTCTCCTGTACGATACCACTTACCATCTGCGTGCGGATTATCGGTAAATACCTTTGCGGTAAGGTCAGGCTTGCCCACATAACCTTGACCTAGCCCTTCACCTGCGACACAGAGTTCACCCACGATCCCCTCTGGTAGCAACTTGCCATTAGCATCCGCCACATAGATATCAGTATTCGGCACGGGCCTACCGATAGGTGTCGTATCGGCAGTACGATCTTGAGAATCAACAATATGGCAAGCAACTACGTCGGTACATTCAGTTGGCCCATAACTATTTATTACCGCGCAATTGACTGAATCCAAGGATAGCCAATCGTCCATCGTCGCCAGCCGAATCGGTTCACCACCCAATACGAGATAGCGCAATGACGGATAGGGGTACCCCTGTTGTGCGGTATCCTCCAACAATGGATAAAATGCACTTGGCGCACAGTTCACCACCGTCACTTGTTGCTCCGCAATTGTCGATGACAACACATCTACATCATAATGATCCATTTTCGGAATCACCAACTGCCCACCCTGTGTCAGAGCCGCAAACAAGTTCTTCTGAGTTAGGTCAAATCCGAAGGCACTGGTCAGCATAAAACGATCATTGGCGGAGATCGCCAACTCATCGACATACCAGCTCAACAGGTTCAGTTCGCCACGATGATAGACACCCGCGCCTTTCGGCACACCAGTGGATCCAGAGGTATAGATAATATAAATAAGATCATCTGGCGACGGCAATGAATCAGGTGTGATCGTTGATTGAGAGTCCAATTGCCTCACGCAGGCTTCATCATCAAGAACAAATAGAGGTCTCTTCGAAAGATCACATTCATCATCTTGCAACCGTTGAACGATACAAGACTGCGTCACTAATAGTTTAGCGTCGGAATCACTTAACATATAAGCCAAACGTTCAGATGGGTAATTTGAATCCATCGGTACATAGGCGGCTGATACTTTTAACGTTCCTAACACAGACACCATCATATCAATGGAACGATCTAAACAAAGGGCAATGCGATCCCCTTTTGATACGCCATGAGATAGCAGATAATGTGCAAGTTGGTTGCTGCGTTCACTCAGCTGACGATAACTTACTGACTCATCACCATATCGAACAGCGATAGCATCAGGTGTTTTTTCTGTTTGCTGCTCAATTAGGTCAACCACGGAATTCACATCCGCCTGCGGCACCCGCTCCCCTAACCAATGAGACAACTGCTTGTCTTTCTCGTCAGGCAATATATATTCCAACTGCTTAACACTTTCATTACCCGAAACGATCTGCTTGCTGATTTGTTCAAATCGTTCCAAAAACCGCAGATCAGCAAAACGATTACTCATATAAATGAGTACCAAATCCATATACCCATCCTGGTCATGAGCCACGAACTGTATGGGACCGTCTTGTACTTGGGGATACCCCTTCACTGTCAATTTCTCACCAAACAATACCACCTGTGGGATAAAGTTATAGTAATTGAACATAAAGGAGAAGCGCCCTTGCGGTAACAATTGGCGTTGCGCAAGCAAAGATATACTTGAAACATTCTTAACGGTTTTCTTATAACCCTTAATATGATCAAACAGATCTTTAACGTCACGACCATCGATAAATAGATCTTGTGGAATAACCATTGGCATAACTTCAAAGTAATTACCAAAAGTCATCTTGTGGAAACCCTTTCGTCCCGATAGAACTTCAGAAATACTAAAGTCCGACTCACCTCGGCAATAGGTATTGATCAACAAGATATAAATGGCCTTAAAATACAGTGACGGATGTATCTTAAGATCAGCACAGTAACTCTTAACAGCCTCCCAATGCTCATCACTTACCCGTAAGCGCTTTTCTACCCGCTGAGGCGTTTCATCAGGGTTAAACGCCTGTGGTGGAATCGCGAAATCCAACGCCTCTAGCGTCTGGCCTTTTTCTTTCCAGTAAGCCAGCACTTCTGGAGAATCAACGGTCGTATTATTCTTCTCCACATGTTGATCGAATAATGGAGGTACTGTTGGCGGCATCTTACCATTCGCAATGGCCTCCATACCTTGAATATTCTGCATGCCATGCAATACCATGCTCACGCCATCGGCGATCAAATGGTTCATTCTAAACACTAATAAATGACGATCGTTATCCAGCTTATACACACGATACTCGGTTAGTATATTTTGAGTAATATCATATGGCTGCCAAATAAAATTCTGAGCAATATCCCCCGCGGCGTCATCGGAAGTTGTCTGATCTGATATATCGACATAATCGATACTAATAGTGCGCTGCTTTTCAATTTGGTGATAAGCAACATCCGCATAAGGCACATCACACCCAATCAAGCCACAACGCATTAGTGGCTGAGCATCGACAATTCCTTGGGCCGCCTCCTCCCACTGTCCGATTTCGAATCGCCCCGTTACAATGGTATGGTAGCCCATACTATTTTTTAAACTATCGGGCTCCATTAGCGTATCGAGATACATATCACGCTGCATCGGCGACAAAGGCTTCAGCTCATACAAACTTGCATCAACATCTAACAAACCGTATAGCTCGCCTTCAGACACCACCTTCAGGTTATCCAAATATGCGTTTGGCTTCTCGATCATTTGCTCGAGTATGCGCGAATAATGCGTCATCATTTTCTCAATCGTCGACGCATCAAATAAATCCGTGTTGAATTCAACAACCCCACCAAGATTGCTATCATTTTCTTGTAAGATTAACGAGAATTCATATTTAGCGGTTTTGTGCTCTCGAACAATCGGAGTCAATTCTATATCAGCGACCCGAGTACCTATGGCTTCTTGTGGTGTGTTTTGTAACGCAAAACCTACCTGCGCTCCTGGAGCATGCTCAGCGCTACGATCTAGTTTCATAGCATCCGCAAGCAAATCAGCAGGCATATCTTGATGAGAATAGGCACCCAACGACGCTTCTTTTACACGTTCGAGATAATCGACAATACTGGGGTTACCATCAAGTTTGGTACGGATAACCAATCCATTAATAAAGAAACCAATTAACCCCTCTATTTCTGATCGGTTACGACCCGCAATAGGAATACCGATACAGATATCATTTTGATTACAGTACCTAGACAGCAGTATTTGATATGCCCCCATCAGCACCATAAAGGGTGTGAATTCTTGTTGTTCACAAAAAGCATTCAATTTGCCAGTAAGCCCTTGACCTAATTCAAGGGGGAAATGTGCACCGTTGAAGGTTTGCACTTTGGGTCGAGGGCGGTCCGTAGGGATACGCAGCACATCAGGCGCGTCACCTAAAGTTTCCAACCAGTATTTTTGTAAATTCTCTAGCGCTTTGCCCTGCAGCCAATTTCGTTGCCAAACGGAGTAATCGGAATATTGAATCTCCAGCTCAGGTAACGGTGACGGTTTACCAACAATAAATGCTTCATATAGCGCTTTAATTTCCTGTACCAAAACGCCAATAGACCAACCATCGGAAATAATATGGTGCATATTCAACAACAACACATGGTCGTCATCGGCTAGGCGAAGCAGTTTACTGGTAATCAACCGATCATCAGCCATCGTAAACGGACTATTAGCATCCTGATCGACGTGGGTTCTGATTTCATCTTCACGTTGCAGATCACCCACATGAGAGAGATCGACAATATTCGTCTTCCAGGGTGTAGATTCATGCACTATCAGTGTGGGCTCGCCATCATCAGCACCAAAATTGGTACGTAGCACTTCATGTCTACGCACAATCTCAGCAAATACAGAATCGAGAACAGCACTCTGCAACGGCCCCTTTAATCGCATAGCAGTAGGCATGTTGTATTCACTGCTGCCTTGATTCAACTGATCAATAAACCAAAGTCGATGCTGAGCAAATGACAATACTTCACGATTTGGTGCATCTAGCGCTTTGATCGGAGGTGCAGTAATAATGTGGCCTGATGCCGCAGCAACTTCAATAACACTCACCAACAACTCTATAGTTGGATTTTCAAATAACGCGCGAACAGATAATTCTATTCCAAACCCCTGCCTTATACGTGCAACAACCTGTGTCGCCAGCAACGAGTGGCCACCAATAGAAAAGAAATCAGCATTAATGCTTACTTGAGAAGTACCTAATACTTGGCACCAAATACCCGCAATTAACTCTTCACTGTCATTTCGTGGAGCAATAAAGTCGCCATCAACCCGTCGAATATCGGGGTCAGGTAACGCTTTGCGATCAATTTTCCCATTCGGCGTCAGCGGCCAAGCAGGCAACTCAGTTAGCACACTGGGCACCATAAAATCTGGTAACTGCGATTTCAATGTCGCTTTAAGGATAGTGATGTCGACAGTTTTGGTCGTTACTATGTAAGATACCAGTATATCGTCTCTTACTAACGTTAAACTATCGCCTACCCCATCTTCAGCTTGGATCAATGTATCAATTTCGCCTGGCTCAATACGTAGACCACGCAACTTGACCTGGAAATCCTTACGGCCCACGTAAACCAATTGCCCTTCAGCGTTGTATCGAACCAAATCACCCGTGTGGTACCACTTTCCATCTCCATATGGATTATCGACAAACACCTGCTGACTTAGCTCAGGCTGGTTTAAATACCCATTACCCACACCAACACCAGCAATACACAGCTCACCCGCAACCCCCGTTGGCACCAAGCCACCACGTCTGTTTGTAACATATAGTTGACTATTATTCACCGCAACGCCTATCGGCAATTCGGTAAAAGAGGATATGTTTGCTTGCAATTCGCTGTTAGTTATCTGGTGAGAGGCAACAACATCAGTGCACTCGGTTGGACCATAACTATTCGTAAGCGCACAGACACACTGTTTCGAAGCTAGCCAATCATTCAATAAATCTATTTGAATGGGCTCTCCTCCCAATACCAAATGACGAAGTGATGGAAATGGATACCCGCTATGCTGGGTTAATGCAGCGACCGGATAGAAAGCACTGGGGGCACAATTAACAATCGTCACTTTCTCTTTTTCGATAAGAGACGCAATAACCTCAGGATCATATTCCTCTGTTTCGGGGATCACTAATGTCCCACCCACTGTAAAGGCAGCAAAGATATTCTTTTGTGTTAAATCGAAACCTATAGCACTGGTCAGTAAGACCCGATCATTCGCAGACAAGCCTAACGTTTCTCCGTACCATTGCAGAAGGTTAACCTCACCACTATGACGCAGCTCAGCTCCTTTAGGTTGCCCTGTCGAACCAGAGGTATAGATAATATATATAGATTTATCTGCTGTGACTCGGTGAGCTAACGGACTACTGTCTAGAACCCCGCTTGCTTCAATTGCATCGGCGCGCAACACAACAGGAATTTGGTCCTGCAACACAGAAGGATCATCAAACTTATCAAGCACACCCGGCTCGGTAAGCAGCAAGCTAGCACCGGAATCCTTCGCGATAAAAGACAACCGTTCAGCAGGGTAAGCAGGGTCCATCGGCACATAAGCTGCGCCCAATTTAAGTACTGCTAAAATAAATACAGGGATTTCGATAGAGCGGTCAACACAAATTGCAACCCGCCCCCCTTCTTTAACACCTTTACTGTGTAATAACCTCGCAACCTGATTACTTCTCTGATCAAGAGACCGATAGCTCAATGACGCCTCGCCACATACAACTGCAATAGCGTCTGGAGTCGCAGTAACTTGCGTCCTAATCAGGTCTAAAACGGTATGATCTTCAATCGGGTAGGCATCCCCCTGCCACTGCACAAGTTGATTCTGTTTTTCTTCTACAGTTAACCAATTAAATGCCTGGAGCTGATCTTCTCCAGCGACAATCTGATCAATAACGGAAACTATGCGCTGGCACAAATCAAAACCATCGAACTCCTTATCATAATAACTAAGGCGCAATTCAACTGACTCTTCTCCAGGGGAGACAAGTAATTTCACCATCCCAGGGTTGTCGGGTTGAATAGCCTGAAGATAGCAACGCTGCCCTTCCACCTCAAAGCCCTGAGAGGCTTCAGGAGTACGAAAATTGAATTGAAACTCCAATCCTTCTGGGCTTAACAGACGCCCCCTCGCAGAAAAAGATAGATGGACATTGTTATTCAACTGTTTTCGCCAAGCCCGATGACTGTTTAGTAGATCGACAATTGACCCTGTTGAATCACAATCCGAGCCCAAAAATAGAGCAGGTGTAAATTGAAAATAGCACCCGATAGATTCCCGCTCATTTTCATTTCTCGCAGCGACCGCTTCAATCAATGCAACATCATCGGCCTGGTGATAACAATTACGCACTGACAACGCAAAAAGCGTTCTCAATAAATTTACGAAAGATACCTCATTCTTCTCACACCATTCGGTTATCGCCGCGTTCTTGTCACCTTCCAACACAATTCTATTAACATTCAATTCACCAGGATTTTTGCTGCGATACCCTAAGGTTTCTACATTCTGCAATTGCGATTGCCAAAATTGGTGCATTTGTGAAGTATCACTAATCAAACGCCGATCTTGAATTCGCTGACCAAACAAAGCGGTTGTCTGTGGAGCCGTGTCATTACCGAAATATGCAGCAACAGTTTGTTTCACCCGAACGAACTCCGACACACCGTCGGTCAATGCATGATGCCAAGCTGACAAGGCGAAGTATCGATTATCCGCAACCTTAACTAACCAATGCTTGTGGAGCATACCTCCCAATACATCCCAAGGAACTAAGGCCGTTTCTGTCAACCAATCGAGAATAGCCTGGTCATTCTCAGTGTCTATACCCACATTCGCCAGATCGACATATTCAACGCTAATCTTACATTCTTTTAATACCGTTTGATAAATAGGTTCCAACCAGGGAACCATACTCTCAACAAACCTAACTCGATGGCTTGGTTGCTCTGCTGCTACTTTGTTAACAGCAGCTTCCCATTTATTTGCATCGACAGAAAATGGTAACTCGACCCTGTAACCGACTGTGTTTCTTACCGTGCCACTATCACGAACGCTGTCCAATACAAAATCGCGCTGCATCTGAGTCAGTGGAAAAACACCTTCAATTCCATCGGTGTCACCCAACATTTTGTGCAACGCCGCCTGCGAAATCAACTCAACCGATGCTATCGACTTGTCAATATTATTCGCAATCTGCGAGAGCACTTGCCTATAATGTTCAGAGAAATGTTGAATTGTAGAACTATCAAACAGATCTACATTGTACTCAATCATTCCCGACAGCTCTTCGCCTTTATCCACTAACATCATGGTGATATCTTGACGAGCAGCCACTAGATCAACATCAAATGGTTCGATCTCTAAACCACCCACTGCTTTTGTCTGCGCCTGTTCAGTACCACTCGTTAACGAAAATGCCACCTGATACAATGGGGAAAATGATAAATTCCGAGGAATATTTAGCGTTTCAACAATAGCTTCTAAAGGTACATCCTGATGTGCTTGTGCCCCCAGCACTTGCTCTCGAACCTGAGCGATGAATTGCTTCAACGATGGGTTGTCTTCCTGGTGCGTTCTAACAACCAACGTGTTAATAAAAAAACCAATTAGCGATTGTACTTGGCCTTCATTTCGGCCGGCCACCGGCATCCCTACACACAGATCAGGCTGACCTGACCATTTCGCTAACACGACCTTATATGCTGCTAAAAGCAGTACATACAGCGTAACGTCAAGCTCTCTAGCGACCTTTCGTAAAGCCCCAAGTAATTCACCAGACAACCCAAAATCCAGATTAGAGCCATTATTCGTTTTTAATGCCGGGCGCGCTCTATCGTATGGTAAAACTAGCTGCTCTGGTGCATTCGCCAGTTGTTTTTTCCAATACCCCAACTGAGCATCGAGTAAATCACCCGTTAACCAATTTCGCTGCCATTGAGCGAAATCTGCATACTGAATGTTTAACTCAGGTAAGGGCGACACTTCACCTTTTCTTGTTGCTGCATAGAGAAGGGCCATCTCTTTTACAAAAATTTCCATTGACCAGCCATCAGAAACGATATGATGCATCACCACTATCAAGCCATGGCGATTATCGTCCAGCTTTAATACTTGCGCCCTGATCAAGGGCCCATTCGTTAAGCTAAACCCCGTCCGTATATCGTTCTCTGCAATAGCTTTCGCTTGCGCATCACGGTCACCAACAGGAACATCTGTCAAGTCTGTATAGGGCAGACGAAAATCAGATACCTCATTAATGACCTGAATGGCTTCTTCACCTTTTGTTTCAAACACCGTCCTGAGTGACTCATGACGTGCAACAAGCAATTCAAAAGACTTTCGTAACGCCTCTTTATCCAGCACCCCTTTCAGCACCAATACCGCAGGTATATGAAATGTACTATTAGCCGGCATGAGCTGTTCAATAAACCACATACGCTGTTGCGAATAGGATAGCGGCAAAAGTTTACTTCGATCCGCCTTAGGGATTGTCTCTTCAGCTGCATCATCCCCTACCCGAGTCGCACTTAAGAACTCAATGACATCGTCTTTCTTCGCGACCAAGTGTCCCTTAAGTTCTTTTGTTAAAGCGCCTTTTGGCGCTTTAAACTTTAGCTGACCGTCTTCCAACCAAAGTTTGATACCTGCAGCACCAAGCTTGGACATTAATTCAAAAACCGTCATAACGTACCTTCCTCAAATTCTTCGTCATCCCACTCTTCTTCTACACTTTCATCCATCGGCTTATTTTGCCACTGAACGGCTCCAATAATTTCTGCCAAAGCAGTAATCGTCGGAACTTCGAACAAGGTTCGAAGTGGAAGTTCTACGGTGAGCTTTTCTTTTATTCTTGATGACACCTTGGTGACCAATAACGAATGTCCTCCAAGATCAAAGAAGTCGTCGTGAACACCTATTTGGGGTAACGACAGTACTTCTTGCCAAATGTCTACTAACGCCTGCTCCACATCATTACGCGCGGCAACATATTCAGATATCTGATAAGCATCTGCACTAGGCGTTGGTAGCGATTTTTTATCTACTTTTCCGTTGGGTGTTATTGGTAATTGATCAACAACAACAAGTGCTGCCGGCACCATGTAATCAGGTAAACGTTGTTTGAGTGCACCACGCAATTGTGTTAAATCTCCATCACTGGAATCACTCAAAACACAATAAGCAACTAACTGTTTGTTCCCTGGCTGATCCTCTCGAACGACCACAACCGCATCCGCAATGGATGGCAATTGATTCACCGCTGTTTCTATTTCACCCAATTCAATCCTGAAACCACGAATCTTAACTTGATCATCAATTCGTCCAAGTATTTCCATTGCACCATTGGAAAGCAGCCTGCCCAGATCTCCCGTTTTATACATGCGTGAATTCATTTGATGGCAATAAGGGTCATCCATAAACACCTCAGCGGTGAGTTCAGGTCGATAAAGATAACCTGTGGCAATACCGACGCCTCCCACATAGATTTCACCCGGTACACCAATCGGCACCGGCTGACGATTCCCATCGAGAATATAAATTGTACTGTTTGATACGGGGTAACCTATCGGGACCGTCCCTGCCCCTGGCAGCACACTTTCCACTTCATAATATGTTGAGTAAGTCGCATTCTCAGAGGGACCATACATATGAAGTAAATGTTCTGGTCCACTCTTCCTAGCAGCTATCGCAGCGACCTGATTAGGATCACAAGCTTCTCCTCCAAACAACACATACTGTAATCCATCAAAGGCTTCAGGTACTTGTTTGGACATCACGTTGAACAGTGCCGTTGTAATAAACTGAACGTTAATTTTTTCTGCTTTAATAAAGTCAGCAAAGCGTTGCGGAGTTAGCATCGTATCTTTATCGATACCTATCAATGATGCTCCATTCAGTAGCGCTCCCCAAAATTCGAAGGAGACAGCATCAAAGGATACGTTGGACCCATGGCCAAACCGGTAGGATGGGTCAAATTGCATATAATTAGTATTTAGCACCATTCGTTCAACAGCTAACTGGGAAACACACACACCTTTAGGTTTGCCTGTCGAACCTGATGTATAAATAATAATTCCTGTGCCATCAGCGCCCTTTGTAGGTCGTAAATCAGCAAAAGACGTAGGACGATCACTTATTTCTACAGCCGTATCCAAATTAACTAATTGTGGTACAGAATCCCGCTCCCTCGTTGTGAGAAATGTAAACCGTTCTACATGAGAATTATTTGTGATCAATGCCGGTGTCTGGGAATTTTCAACCATATAGGCGATTCGATCTTTGGGATAGGAAGGATCAATAGGCATATATGCACAACCGATCTTAAGTATCGCCAAAATCCCCACCAACATTTCCCGAGAGCGATCTAAACAAATCGCGATCGGCTGGTCTATATCGATACCCTGCGCTACCAGTTGATTTGCCAACTGGTTCGCTAGCTGATTCAACTCTAAATAAGTTGTATCAACACCATCAAATCTGCAGGCAAGACGATCGCCGTGAAGTATCACCTGCTGCTCAAACAGCTGCCCAATAGTCTGCTCATTGGGTAACTTAGTGAACGTCTGATTCCATTGACTGGTTACCTGACTCGCTTCAATATCCGAGATGAGCGGCAATTTACCTACGGGTGTATCCGCATCATGGGCAACAGCAGTAAGCAAGGTATCAACATGCTTCAACATTCTGTCGATAGTATCTTCTTCGAACAGATAACTATCATAAGAAAAACGCAGCACTAGTTCCTTGCCTGGAATACATATAAACGTTAATGGAAAGTTCGTTTGCTGAAACGCTTCAACACTACCGATTTGCATTGATTCTTGTGAACTTTCGAGCGAATCATCTATCGGATAATTCTCAAACACTAGAATAGATTCAAACAATGCTTCTTTGCTTGGCACTTGACTGCACCGCTGTACATCAACTAACGAGCTAGATTCAAAGTGTTTAATCTCCACCTGTTTTTCTTGCGATGCTTGCAACCAATCGATAAACGGTTGTTCATTATCAATCCACAACCGAAGCGGTAAGGTATTAATAAAACACCCTACCATTTGCTCAACACCGGGCAATTCTGCAGGACGCCCGGAAACCGTAGTTCCAAATAAGACCGAATCCTCTCCACTGTAGCGATTGAGTAGAATACCCCACACACCCTGTAAAATGTGATTCAACGTCAGGCGATGCTGTTTTGCCAGTTTCTGCAAAACATCCAATTTTTCGTCTCGAATACTGATTTCCATCTCCCGATATCGATCAGCTCCGCCACTGTCACCCAGTTCTTTCTGAGCAACAACTGCCGGGGAATTCTTAACAGTAATCGGTGTTGGCGCACTAAAGCCTTTAAGGTATTCCGTCCAAAAACGTTGACTCTCAGTATTATCTTGTGCTTGTTGCCACTCAATAAATGCCTGATATTTCGGCGGGCTATTCAGCATGATCGTTGAGCTTTCAGATAACGCTTCGTAAATTGAAAACAGCTCACTAAATACAACCGGCATAGACCAACCATCTAACAAGATATGGTGGAAACTCCATATCAATTGGTAACGATCACCAGGCATAGAAACCCAGGTTATTCGTAAAATACCTGGCTGCTTAAAATTAAACCCTAGATTTCTGTCATCAATCAAATACCGTTCGAGCTTTGCTTTCGCTTCCTCTGCTGAGAAACTGCTCCAATCATATTTGGTAATAGATAGATCAATGGATTCATGAACCACTTGTAAAGGTTGATCCACACCATCCCATATAAAACCGGTACGCAAAATTTGGTGCCTAGCGATAACCTGTCGCCACGCTTCAAATAAGACATCCTCGTCAACAACCCCGCCCAAACTTACGTCCACCTGGTCGAAGTAAACCCAAGAATCAGGCTCATACAAACTATGGAACAACATGCCCTCTTGCACTGGAGATAGCGGATAAATCGCCTCTATTCCTTGTGTTTCCGGAACCAAGTCATACAGTTGTGACTGCGATAAGTTAGCAAGTGGGAAATCACTCGGAGTATACGCTCCATTCTCAGGGTTACCGCAATGCTCAACAACATTTCGTAGGTTTGCTAGATATTCCTGGGCAATATGCTGAATAGTCTTCGCGTGATGCGCGGCGGTGCTATATCGCCACGTCATTAGCAATTTTCCACCTTGAATTCGTCCGCTTACTTCTAGCAGATACCCTCGCTCGCTCGCCTGAGATATCTCCTCACCGACCGACTCTTCTGCACGACTAATCAACGCCTTCTCTTCAAGCACTTGATCAAGCTGCCCAAGATAATTAAAGCTCATCTGGGCTTTTGGTAACATTGTTAAGTCATTAACAAGATCGCCATTATCCGATAAATAACGAAGTACGCCGTAACCAAGACCTTTCCTTGGCATCGCCCGTAGTTGCTCTTTAACCGACTTAATCGTTTCACCCGTATCGCCAGAGCCCACACCATCCAGAATTAGAGGGAAAATAGACGTAAACCAACCTACCGTGCGGGAAATATCAACATTATCAGCAATATGCTCTCGGCCATGACCTTCCAAATCCACCAACACGGTATCATTTTCAGTCCAATTAGAGATAGTTTGTCCAAACGCAGCAAGAAGTAATTCGTTGATTTCCGTTCGATAACATTGCGGGGCTTTCGTCAACAGTTGCTGAGTTTCATCTTCAGTTAACGACATTTCAATTGACTGGACGCTGGCTACCGTATTCAGACCATTGCTGTCTCTAGGTACTTCAGCTACTGATACAAGTCGCTTTTCGCGCCAATACTCCGCATCTTGTGTTACCGCATCAGATTGAGCAAACTCAGACAATGCCTGCCCCCACTGTTGAAAAGAGGTCGTCTTATCACCCAACGCAACCGATTGTCCTTCCATACATTGAGACAACGCGGTTTGTAAATCTTCCAATATCACGCGCCATGAAAATACATCGATCACTAGGTGGTGCACAACAACGAACATACGGGAGTCTTGCTCTGCACCTAAATTAAACACAATAACCTTAATCAGCGGACCACGAGACAAATTCATTTCCGCTTGAACTTGAGCCGCTAATGCTTCCAGCTGTTCGGTTTGCGCACCGCTAGGCAGTTGAGAAAGATCCACCACTTCGTAAACCTGATCCAGTAACGATTCAATATGCTCCGAAGGTCTAAAACTTTGCACCCACTCCCCCGCAGGCGCTTGACTGTATAATAGGCGCAATGCATCATGCTGAAGCAACACGCCTTCCCAAGCTTCTTGCAGCTGTTGATTCTCAACAGTGGCATCAACTGAAAACATAACGGATTGATTAAAATGGTGTGCATCGGCTAATTGCTGCTGGAAAAACCACTGCTGTACCGGTGTAAGCACAGCCTCACCTTCCACCAAACCTTGCTCGGCAATAATTAACGCACCCAGATCTTTCGCCACTTCAGCAAGCTCAGCAATCGTTTGCGACTCAAACACCTGTTTCGCTGTTAAATGTAAACCTTCACGCTTAGCGCGAGAAATAATTTGAATACTAAGAATTGAATCGCCACCCAATTCAAAGAAGTTATCGTATATGCCAACGGTATCTGCTTTTAGTACTTGCTCCCAAATGGCCACCAACACTGACTCATTATGGTTTCGAGCTGCCACATATTCTTGCTTAGGCTGGTCATCAGCGGATGGTTCTGGTAACGCGCGTTTATTCACCTTACCGTTTTGTGTCAACGGAAACTCATCCATGACTACAAATGACGAAGGCATCATATGCTTAGGAAGGTGCTTAGAAGTTTCCTTACGTACACGGGTCGCATCTAAACCAGCTTCGCCAATCACGTAAGCAACAAGGCGCTTCTGGCCAGGTACATCTTCTCTTACCACAACAACCGCTTCGATCACCTCTGGCAACTGCGTTAAGCTTGCCTCTACTTCGCCCAACTCGATTCTAAATCCACGAATTTTCACCTGATCATCAGCACGACCTAGAATTTCGATATAACCAGCCTCTGTGAATTTAGCCAAATCACCCGTTTTATAGAGCCTAGAATCGCCTTCCCAAGCAAACGCTCCAGGAATAAACGCAGCGTTCGTTTTTTCAATATCATTCAGGTATTCATTTGCAAGCCCATCACCGCCGACATATATCTCTCCGGCAACACCCACCGGAACGGGCTGCATTCTTGAATCAAGAATATAAGCCGTTGAACCGGAGAGACTTCGACCAATAGGAACCGTTAGCGCACCTTCCGGCACATCGTTTATTTCGTACCACGTGGAGAAAGTCGTATTCTCAGAGGGGCCATAAACATGCAAAAAATGCTCAGGTTTATGATGCTGAGCAATTTTTCGCACCTGCTGAGGATCACAGGCTTCACCACCAAACATCAGGTATTTTATCTTCTCGAATACATGGGGGTAATTTATTGCGAACACATTGAACAGTGCCGTCGTAATAAACATAATATTTGTGCCAGTACGATCGACTTCAGCCACAAATTCTTCTGGCGTCAACAGCATATCCTTGGTGTATCCAACCAAGGTCGCTCCGTTGAGCAGCGCACCCCATATTTCAAACGTTGACGCATCAAATGATACATTTGATAAGTGCGCAACCTGATCTTTTGGACGAATAGACACATAGTTACTTTCTAAAACCAGACGATTAACCGCTAACTGGTGGCACACAACACCTTTAGGTTTTCCTGTTGAACCAGAAGTATAAACCACATATACCAAGCGTTTGGCATCGCCAAAGATTGGCTGATCCAAATTACTATCAAATTGCTCGTTGATGTAATCGGCATCCTCGTCCACCAACACCGTATTTAAGCTCATATCAATCGTATCAGTGATGGGCTTCAACACTGCTTGATATTCAGCGCGGGTTACCAACACAGGTGCTTGAGTATCTTCAAGCATAAAGGCCAAACGCTCTTCTGGATACGCAGGGTCTAAAGGCACATAGGCACCACCGGCTTTTAGTGTAGCCAAAATAGCAATGACCATTTCTACCGAACGGTCTAACGCAATCGCTACAAAGCTCTCACTCTTAACGCCTTTTGCTATCAACACGCGAGCTAACTTATTCGCATTGGCATTTAACTCGGAGTACGTTAACTCTCGGCTGCCAAAAATAATGGCTTTCGCCTCGGGAGCAGCGAGCACTTGCTGCTCAAATAACTCATGCAAACACTTATCCTTAGGATAAGGCGCAGGCTCTGGATTCCACTCTATCAGCGTTTTCTGTTTTTCCTCTTCGCTCAGCAATGGCATGCGCACCAATGGCACATCCGGTTGCTCTAGTGCCCCACGTATAATCACTTCCAAGTGACATAACATACGGTCAATAAATGCTCCCTCAAACATAGATGCATCGTAAGAAATCTTAAGGCCCAACGAACTCGCGGGTTCGACAATCAAGGTCAGCGGAAAGTTGGTATGCTCGATACTCGTCACATGACCAATATCCAATAACTGATCACCACTTTTTACAGCGTCTCCCACAGGGTAGTTTTCGAATACCAAGATACTATCAAATAAGGATTGGTCCCCAGGTACTTCGGAGTTGTGGTGTATATCAACTAACGGTGTCGCCTCAAATCGACGCAAGTCCAGTTGTTCATCTTGCATTTTTTGCAGCAACGGTCCGATACAGGTTGCGTCAGTGATACGCATCCGTAGCGGCAGCGTATTAATAAATAAACCAACAATATTCTCAACGCCTGTCAAATCGGCTGGCCGGCCAGATACAGTCGTACCAAAAACCACATCCTCTTCCCCGCTATAGCGAGATAAAAGAACCCCCCAACCAGCCTGTATCACAGTATTCAGAGTGATATGTTGATCTCGAGCATATTGTTGTAGCTTGCTAGTAAAGTCTTCACTAAATGTGAGTTCTCGGTCGAAATAGACTTCCTTTTCTGTACCCACTTTCTTACCCGCTAATGGCGTGGGCGCTTCAAAACCGTGCAAATAATTTTTCCAAAACTGTAACGCATCAGCCTTATCAAAATCCTTAAGCCAACCAATAAAATCCTCGTAACGACCTGGCAACCCTAGCTGTGGCTGCTGACCCTGAGCAAAAGCGGCATAGACTTGAAAGACCTCCCCCATGACCAATGGTAAAGACCACCCATCAAGCACCACGTGGTGGAAGCTCCATACCAAACGGGATTTATTATTCGGTAAATCTATCCAAGCTAAACGAGACAAGCCTGGCTTGGAAAAATCAAACCCTCGATTTCTATCTTGTTCTAACCAAAGCTCAAGACGGTGCTCAACTTTGTCCGCATCCAGATCGGTCCAATCAAAATCACTAATTTCCGCATCAAATGCTTTGTACACCACCTGTAAGGGACTATCCAAATCATCCCAAAGAAAAGCACTGCGTAAAACAGGGTGACGATTTAGCACGTAGGCCCAAGATTTTTGTAACACCTCTCTATCAACGCCACCGATCACCTCCACACTTAACTGCTCAAAATACACTCCCGAACCAGTATCGAACAAACTGTGAAAAAGCATACCTTCTTGCATAGGAGATAACGGATACGCTGACTCTATTCCTGACTCTGTCGCAAACAACCGATCAACCTCTGGCTGATCTAAATCCGCAAGTGGAAAATCTGAAGGGGTATATCCATACGCAGCATCGTCCAAGCAATGCTCAATGATTTGTGTCAGGTTAAAGAGGTAATTATTAGCAATGCTTTCTATCGTTTCATTACGATAGATATCATCACTGAATATCCAATCGATTTGTAAACAACCATCGACGATATGGCAATTGACACTCAGTAAATGTGGCTCATCGCCGTCAGCGCTATGCTCACTGCCTTTGTCATCACTCGCTAACGCGAACCAAGGACTGTTCTCCAACATTGAATCAAATTGACCCAAATAATTAAATACAATATCCGCTTTCGGCGCATCTGATAAAACACCACGTAATTCAGCATCATTAGACAACGTTTTTAGCGCACCAAAGCCAAAGCCTTTGTTCGGTATTTCTCTAAGCTGCTCTTTAATCCGCTTGATGTTCGACGCAAGAGGCAGTCCAGCCTCTATACCCAGCCGTACTGGATAGACTGAAGTAAACCATCCAAATGTTCGGCTCAAATCAATGCGATCGTTAAAGGACTCTCGGCCATGGCCCTCTAAGTCAATCAACACTTCCGAATGACCACTCCAGTCCGAAATGGTTTTAGCCAAAGCAGTCAGCAAAATATCATTTATTTCAGTCTTATAGGCCTGGGACACATCTCTGAGCAAAGAAGAGGTTAACCCACTAGGCAATGTCACCTGATGAACCTTGGTGTTGGCAACCGCCTTCGAACCAGAAGGATTATCGATGGGCAGCAACGGTTTACTGTCTTTAACTTGTGCCTTCCAGTATTCCGTCTCGGAATCAGCCAAAGAACCGTTAGCGTACTCAGCTAACGCCTCAACCCACTGCTGGTAGGATGTTGTTTTGGGTGCGAAGTTAACAGTTTTCTTGTCACTAACAGCAACCAATGCAGCACTAATATCATCCAGCAAGATACGCCAAGAGACCCCATCAACAACAAGATGATGAACCACCAATAGCATTTTTCGCTGGCCTTCCGGTAAACGAAAAATACCAACTGCCAAAAGAGGACCTTTCGATAAATTCAAACTGCTTTGAATACCATTGGCTTCTGCGGCAATTTCCTCTCGCAAACGATCCGAATCGCAACGCGTAAGATCTACATCATGAAGCGCAAAGTGGGCATAGCCATCAGTACCTGGTTGATGAAATTGGCGAATCATTCCATCAATACGTTCAAAACGTAATCGCAATGCATCGTGATGCAATACGACAGCCGCCATTGCCTCAGCTATCTGGGACTCGGTATGAACAAACTCAGGTTTAAGATCCAATAGGACGGATTGATTCCAATGGCTCTCCTCTGTAAATTCGTGATCGAAGAACCACTGCTCAATTGGTGACAAAGGCACATCCCCAACCACCACACCCTGCTCTGCCATAATAGGCGCTTCGACTTCACTCGCCACAACGGCAAGCTCAGCGATTGTTTGATTTTCAAAAACCTGTTTCGTCGTTAGATGTAACCCAGTGAGTTTGGCTCGGCTTATTATTTGTATACTGAGTATTGAATCTCCACCAAGCTCAAAGAAGTTATCAAACACACCCACATTGTCGATAGACAACACATCTCGCCAGATACTCGCTAGGGATTCTTCTTTATCATTACGAGGAGGCACAGAATCAGAGCTTATGCTTGCTTCTGCCTCCGGCTTCGGTAACGCTTTACGATCAAGTTTACCGTTTGCCGTCACAGGGAACCGTTCCATCATGACAAAAAATGAAGGAACCATATATTCTGGTAAAGAACTCTTTAACTCGGTCCTTAATTCAGACGCTTTCGGCTCAAACCCTTCCTGTGGAACAATATAAGCCGCAAGTTTTTTGACGCCAGGCGTATCTTCTCGCGCGATAACCGCCACTTCTCGAGTGGTATTGATTTGGCTAATAGCATCCTCTATCTCACCCAACTCAATTCGATAACCGCGAATTTTTACTTGTTGATCGATACGACCAAGATACTCTACTGAACTATCACTACAATACCTCACCAAATCACCGGTTTTATACATCACCGGATCACCACCCTTATCAAACGGGTTAGGCAGAAATACTTCGTTAGTTAAATCGTCTCGATTGAGATATCCGTTAGCAACGCCATCTCCCGATGTATACAGTTCACCGGGTACCCCCACTGGTACAGGGCTTAACGCACTATCCAAAATATAAATCCGTGTATTGGCAATAGGACGACCAATCGGTACCGTTTGCCTGACTTGCGACGGATGATGCATAGGATAACAACACGTGAACGTCGTATTTTCAGTTGGACCATATCCATTAATTAGACACACATCATCAAATCTATCGAGGACCTTGCGAACCAACGCCGGTGACAACACATCCCCACCGGCGAGAAGCTGGGTCACTCCAGCGAACTGATCGACATGATATTCAGCGATAAAATGAAATAAGGCAGCGGTTAACCATGCAGCATTAACGCTGTGCTGCTGAATAACTGCACCTATCTCCTCTGGATTGAGTTGACCTGCTGGCGCAACGGCCAAACAACCACCATTTAACAATGGCCCCCAAATTTCCAATGTCGCCGCGTCAAATGAAATCGGCGCATACTGTAAAAATATCACATCAGAATTTAACGTCATAAAATCGGTATTTCGAACCAATCGAATAACGTTTCGCTGAACAACTTCTATACCTTTTGGCTTACCCGTTGAACCCGAGGTATACATCACATAAGCGGGGTCCTCTGCATCGACATGTACAAGTACTTCCGGCCAGAGTTTCTCACTTTCTTGTGCAAAGGATTCGATCAACAACACCTGACTATCTTTAACAGGCATTTGCTCCCGAAGGTGCTGCTGAACAATAACAATGTCAGCGCTTGAATCTTCCAACATAAAATGCAAACGGTCTTGCGGATAAGAAGGATCAAGAGGAACGTATGCCGCACCCACTTTTAGAATACCCAATATCGACGCCAACAATTCAATTGAACGCTCGGAACAAATTCCGACTCGCTGCGTCGCTCGAACATTTTTTTCAATTAATTTTTGAGCAATTTCATTTGCAAAATTATTAAGTTGTTTATAGGTGACGCTACGCTCACCAAAGCTAACCGCATTATTATCGCCAAATAATGCCACTTGTTTAGAAAATACTGTCGCAATATTCGAGTCACGCTCATACTCACGGGCAGTATCATTCCATTGCTCTAACAGCATTTGCTTTTCATCTGCCGCAAGCAATGAAATTTCATCAATATTTCGACTGGGCTCATTTACGACTGATCGCAACACCTCCATAAAGTGCGACTTCATTCGTTCAATCGTACGAGGTTCAAATAAATCTGTTCGGTATTCCCAATCGCCAACAATACAACCGTCTTCTTCACGGAGATTCAGCGTTAAATCAAATTTTGCCGTATTGGATTCTTCAGGCATCAACTCAATATTCACACCTTTTAGGGCAAGTGAATTAGTGGGTGCTGCATTCTGCAACACAAACATCACCTGGAATAAAGGCGTATGGCTCATCTCCCTGGCCACACCAAGTTCGTCCACCAAACGTTCGAATGGAATATCCTGGTGATCGTAAGCACCTGTCAGATTTTTTTGTACCTGCGATAACAACGATGTAAATGTAGGATTGCCGCTAAGGTCATTACGAATAGCAAGGGTGTTAACAAAGCAACCAATAAGCCCTTCTAGTTCTGGTCTTACACGATTCGCGATGGGAGTACCCACACAAATATCGTCTTGCCCACTGTAGCGATGTAATAATACTTGCAGTGACGCAAGCAACGTCATGAATAGAGTGACACCTTGCGCTTTGCAAAGTGCATTCAATGAAGCGGTAGTATCTTTATCAATAACAAACAGAGAGTTTGCACCATCATAGGTTTGTATTGGCGGTCGAGAAAAGTCAGTGGGCAGCGCAAGTACAGGCACATCAACGAGGTGCTCTTTCCAATAACTTAGCTGCTTATTAAGCCTATCTCCAGAAAGCCATTCTCGTTGCCACTGAGAGAAATCTCCATATTGGATTTTTAATGGCTCTAGGGGAGATGATTGATCTTGCGCAAATGCTTCATAAAGCGCAGCCAACTCTTTGATTAGAACCCCCATCGACCACCCATCGGCAACGATATGATGCATAGTGACAATGAGCACATAACCGTCTTGGGCCAACCGAATGAGTCGAGTTCGAAGTAGCGGGCCATTCACTAGGTCGAATGAAGTTTGAGCATCACCGATAAAACGCGTTTTAATAACATCGTCTTGCTCTTCTGTCGTCAACGGTTCCAAGCTTATGGTTGGCAACTCCCAACGCTGGGGCTCCATGATAACCTGACGACCTTGCCCGTCCTCTGCGATAAACGTAGTACGCAACGCTTCATGTCTTACCACGATCTCTTCAAAGGCAAGGCGCAACGCTTCAATATCCAAATTGCCCTTGAGCTTTAACGCAGCCGAAATATTGTAGCTCGACGTGCCCGACTGCAATTGCTCTAGAAACCACAACCGCTGCTGCGCATAAGACATAGGCAGGCGATTATCTTCTCGAGGATAGCGCTGAATTGAATCTATTCTAGGCTGAGCACTTTTGCTCTTCTTTTGTTGGAGCTGCTTTAATAAAAGCTCGCGTTTTTCAGGGGATAAACTAGCCAAACGCTTTAATAACTGCTTGTCACTCATTCAGTACTTTGCCCGTGTTGATTCTTTTTGTCATGACTGCTATTGAAAGAAATTCGCACTCCATCGTTTTCGCAATCATTAGCAAATCAATGCTAATGAAGACTTATGTCCCATACGTTACACTGGCATATTCAACTTAACAATTTGGATTACCCAACTCATGCTGATAGGCCTATTAACAACCACTTCAGTATAGTGTCTTAACAGTCACGTGCAGTTAAGATTTTGGTCGTTATTGTCGTGCGTAACTATCCTTTGGGTTATAAATGACTCAACCTGGTTGATGAATTTTCCTACAATCCTACCGGAGGCATGTATCAAGAAAAGATTCTATCGACCATCAATCATGTTTGTTATTCTTGTTGTCTTTTTATCGTTTTATCAGCAAAAAACGCACAGTAATACGCTCTTACTAGAAGAAATTATTGTATAGGAGACAGTTAGTTATGCCCAGCCCTAAACCCTAGGACTGGGAACATTTATTGAACTACTTGATTCAATTACAGATTATCAAGATCTTCATCAGAAAGGCCTTCTATCTCCGCCAATAACGCTGCCATATCATCGTCATCCGTGCCCTCAAGCTCTGCTTGAAGAAGGTGTAAAGCAATCGCTTCGATGGTTGGATCTTCGAATAACGCACTGAGTGCCAGCTCGACATCAAAATGCTCTCTAATTCTAGAAACAACTTGTGTTGCTAAGAGCGAATGGCCGCCTATATCAAAGAAATTATCGAGTATTCCGACTCGATCCAGCCCTAATACACTCGACCAAATATCAACCAGAGCTGCTTCAGTCTCATTTCGAGCTTCTAGATATTCGCTTGACGCTCCAGTGCCACCTTCTGGTAAAGGTAGCGCCTTTTTATCAATCTTACCGTTACCCGTAAGTGGAAATTCATCCATTACCACATAGGCCGAAGGCACCATGTAATCCGGTAACTTTTTCTTAATCACGGATTTGAGCACAGCTAAATCAATATCCGCATCACTCACCACAATGTAACAAACTAAACGTTTATCGCCTGGTTGGTCCTCTCGAACCAACACAACCGTTTCTAGGACGCCTTCTACCTGACTGATAGTAGACTCAATCTCGCCCAATTCGATCCGATATCCACGGATTTTCACCTGGTCATCGATACGCCCCATATATTCAATCGTACCATCAAGAAGGTAGCGACCAATATCGCCCGTCTTATACAAGCGGTCATAGAGTCCCCCTTCTCTGGTGACAGTGGCAGAAAATGGGTTTACCACAAACTTTTCATTCGTCAGCACCGGCTGATTCAAATAGCCGTGACACAAACCTTGACTACCTACATGCAGCTCACCAACAATACCAATGGGAACAGGGTTTCCATGACGATCTAGAATATACAGATCAAGATCAGGAATGGGTCGACCAATAAGACTTTGACGTCGATCGAGGTCTCGCGCGGTAATTCTATGGTAAGTCACATGCACTGTCGTTTCGGTAATACCGTACATATTGACCAACTGAGGATGATCTAACCCGTGATTATCATTCCAGGTCTGTAGCGCTGCAAAATCCAATGCTTCGCCACCAAACACAACCGCTCGTAAGGACAAGCCTTCGGTTCCAGCTTCGATAGCGTCGTTATCAACACGAATAAACTGGGTGAAAGCACTGGGGGTCTGATTAAGCACCGTCACCTGCTCTCGCTGCACCAATGCATAAAAATCGTCAGTCGATTTAGCCACATCCTGAGGAACGATAACTAGGCGACCACCATGAAGTAACGCACCCCAAATTTCCCAGACGGTAAAATCAAAAGCAAATGAGTGGAACATCGTCCATACATCATTAGCACCAAACCCAAACCATTGATCCGTGGCTGAGAATAACCTCACCACGTTACTGTGTGGAATAAGCACACCTTTAGGATTACCCGTGGTACCAGAGGTATAGATCACGTAGGCTCGGTTATCAGGCCCACTGATTGCTTCTGGATTATCGGTGGATTGCGCATCTAGCTCAGCACTAATACGATCGAGACAGCATGCGTCATAACTACCGTCCACGATATGCTCAACAACCGCACTATCAGTGATCAATAGATTAACCGCCGCATCTTCCAATATATATTTAATACGCGCTTCTGGGTTAGTTGGGTCAACTGGTACATAAGCACCACCTGCTTTTAATACGCCCAAAATAGCCACTAGCATTTCTGGTGAACGCTGAAGGCTAATACCCACCAACTGATCGGCTACAACACCTTTGCTTCGCAGCCAATGCGCAAGCTGATTTGATCGTTCGTTTAGCGCTTTGTAGGTTGTGCTCTCACCATTAAAACTGAGTGCAATTGATTCGGGATTGAGGCTGGCCTGCTTCTCAAATAATGCTTGGATACTATTTTCATATTCAAAATTTGCATCAACACTGTTCCAGTCTTCCAATAGCAGTTTAGTTTCTGCTTCAGGCATCAAAGGAAGATCCGCTATTCGAGTATGTGGATGCTCAACAGCAGCTTCCAATATCGACTCCAAGTGGCCAACCATACGGTGGACAGTAGACGCATCAAACAGGTCAGTGTTGTATTCTAAAATACCGTCTAAGCCATCGCTTTTCTCAGTTAAATTCAATGTAAGATCGAATTTAGCCGTCTTCATTACGGATGGAAGCAGCTCCAAATCCAAACCCGGTAATCGCAGCTCGTGATCCGTTGACGCATTTTGCAACGTAAACATAACCTGGAACAACGGCGAATGACTCTTATCTCTGGCAACGCCTAACTTATCAACTAAACGCTCAAACGGAATATCTTGATGCTCATAGGCCGATAATGTTGTGTCCTGCACCTGCATCATTAGGTCAACGAAACGAGGATTTTCAGATAGATCCGCTCTTAATGCTAACGTGTTAACAAAACAACCGATCAGATTCTCAAATTCTTCTCGAGCGCGGTTCGCCACTGGTGTTCCCACACATACATCATCTTGACCAGTATATCGATACAACAACGCATAGAACCCCGCTAACAATGTCATAAACATCGTCGTTCCCTGACTTTGACTCAACTCATTGAGGCGCTGCGTTAAACTAAGGGACAACTTCACATGCTCATATTCACCAGCAAATGTTTGCAACGCAGGTCGCGGCCTATCTGTTGGTAATTCAAGAACTGGAACACCGTCTAGATGCTTTTTCCAAAATGCTAATTGATGATCAAATACAGGGCCTTCCATCCAATCACGCTGCCAGCGAGCATAATCTACGTATTGAATTTCCAACGGCGGCAATGTTGACTCACGACTTTCAACGATCGCACCATAAAGCTCAGCAATCTCTTCAATAATGACACCTAGAGACCAGCCATCAGAAATAATATGGTGCATCGTGAGTAGCAATACATGCTCTTGATCCGCAGACTTCAATAAGCGCGAGCGTATCAAGCGAATTCGACGAGCTTTATTAATAGGCCCCAATATTAAATCGAATGATCGAGCAGCTTCATCCTCTGCAAAATGAATAATCTCAGTCTCTCGTTCTTCATATTCAAGGTGACTAATGTCACGAATATCCATAAACCAATCGGACGGTTCACGAATAACTTGCGTTGCAACCCCATCGTCGACAAGAAAAGATGTTCGCAACGATTCATGACGATCAACCAGAGCCTGAAATGCCTTTTTCAAGGCGTTGGTATTCAGATCCCCTTTTATACGAATCGTCGCAGGCATATTATAAGAAGTACTAATATTATATTCAGAATCCCCTGTCTCAAGCTGATTCAAAAACCACAGGCGCTGTTGAGCAAACGACAACGGCAATTCTTCTTCCCTATCCACCCTAACGATTTTTGGGGCAGTCAGCCCTGACACGGCCTTACCATCACTTAGACGCAACACCAATTGCTCAATGGTCGACGCGGAAAACAACGCCTTCACTGGCAGATCAATTTCGAAAATATCTCTGATACGAGACATACACTGCGTTGCTAACAACGAGTGTCCGCCAAGTTCAAAGAAGTCACTAGTAACACCGACTTTATCAAGTCCTAACACAGCCTTCCAAATGTCGGCCATCTTGGCTTCGTTATCATTTCTTGGCTCAACAAACTCGCCTACAAGCAACATATCTGCAGTAGGGGCTGGCAACGCCTTCCGGTCAATTTTCCCATTCGGTGTTAGCGGAAATTCATCTAACACGATAAAAGCTGCTGGCATCATATAATCAGGTAAATCGGCGCGGATCGCATCTCGAATTTCGGGAATAAGTGCTTCAGATTCAACCGACGACACCACATAAGCAATCAATGACTTATGGCCGGCAGCGTCATCACTAGTTACCACGAGACTTTCTTGAATCTTATCTACAGAATTAATGGCAGTTTCGATTTCGCCCAATTCAATTCTAAACCCACGCACTTTCACTTGGTGATCAATACGCCCTAGATATTCTAGATTACCATTAGCCATGTAGCGGACAAGATCTCCCGTTCGATACATACGGGCATATTTACCTGAATTATCTCTTCCCGCTTCGAACGGGTTCGGTAGATATTTTTCTGCCGTCATCTCTGGCAAATTCTTATACCCCTGAGTCACCCCAGTTCCCGACAAATACAATTCACCCGCTATGCCAGGCGGCACCAAAGCTCCATGGGCATTCAGCAAATACGCACGCGTATTACTAATTGGTCGGCCAATGGTCGCTAACGCGTCTTTTTGACGTAACGTATACGTAGAGTACGTTGTATCTTCTGAAGGACCATAAAGATCATACACACGATCAACGTCAGTTGTGTCATATAACAAATCCACCAAACTTGCTGGCAACGCCTCTCCTGCAAGGTTAATTATTTTCACATTAGATGGGATCGCATTTTCTCTTTGTAGCGCGGCGATAGCAGAAGGAACGGTATTCACCAATGTCACATCATCTGCTGCAGGTATATGAGGCAAAGCCAAGACATTATCCGCCAGAATAATGCTTCCACCTGCTGATAACGTAACAAATATTTCCCACACTGACAGGTCAAAACAAATAGATGTTGCTGCCAATACCCCGGCCAGATCTTGTGGGCTATACACAGTGTGCGCCCAATGCACCATGGCACTTGAATTACCATGAGAGATCATTACCCCTTTTGGCTTTCCGGTGGACCCCGATGTATAAATCACATAGCTAAGTTGTTCGTTATTAACAATCAACCCTAGGTCGGAAACGTCATAAGACGCCAGCGTGCTCTGCAAAGTATCCAGTGGCAAAACCGAAAAACCATTCTCAGGCTCATGATTCGGTAACATTTCCACCAATGTCTGTTGCGTTAACACTACCGGTGCGGCCGCATCTGACAACATATAGGCAACACGATCTTCTGGATAGCTGGGGTCCAAAGGCACGTAAGCCGCGCCCGCTTTAAGGATTGCCAGCATCCCCACGATCATGTCGGGGCTTCGATGTAAACAAACACCTACCAACGATTGCTGATCCACCCCTAACGATTGAAGGTGTCGCGCCAACTGGTTAGCACGCTCATTTAGCTGCTGATAACTTAAGCGGTCATTATCAAACACCAATGCCACAGCGTCAGGTGTTCTCTCTACTTGGGACTCAAACAGCCCATGAAGCGTACTATCCACTGGGAAGTCTGCATCCAAATCATTGTACTGGTTCAGCAGCAGTGCACGCTCATCTTCAGAGATAATATTGAGTTCGCCCACACTCACCGAAGCATCCGCTAAAATGGCGTCAACAAGGGTGATATAGCGATTCGCTAACGACTTAATAGTGGATTCATCGAACAAGTCTGTAGCGTATTCCAAATCCCCATGCAATACACCAGACTCTTCGCTGAACTGCAATGTCATATCAAACTTAGAGGTACCTGGAGAGGTATGTACACTCTCTACATTAACACCTGCCAAATTGAAGGCTTCGTCTATCGTTGAGTTCTGCAACACAAACATAACCTGAAACACCGGCGAATAACTCATATCCCGTGGGATATTGAGGTTTTCTACCACCCGTTCAAACGGCATATCTTGATTAGCGAAAGCACCCTGCGTTGTCTTACGCACCCGGCCCAAGAAATCGGTAAAACTAGGATTGCCAGAGAAATCACTACGCAAAGCCAACGTATTGACGAAAAAACCAATGAGCTTTTCCAGCTCTTCAGTAGATCGATTTGCAATGGGTGTTCCAACACAGATGTCGTCACTTTGAGTATATTGATGCAACAGCACTTTAAAGGTCGCCAACAACGTCATATAAAATGTAACGCCCTGCGAACGACTTAATTGTTTTAATGCTTTTACTTTTTCTTTAGATATTGAGAAGTAATAGTTCGCACCTTCAAAGCTCTGCTCGGGTGGTCGCGGTCTATCTGTCGGTAAATCAAGAACGGGGACACCCGCCAAATGACCCGTCCAATAATCCAATTGGCTATCAATCAAATGACTATCGAACAGTTGTTTCTGCCACGTAGCAAAATCAACATACTGAATAGGCATCTCTCTTAGCTGAGCTTTCTCCTCTCTAACTTCCGCTTCATATGCCTTGGCAATTTCTTCAGTGATAACACTTAACGACCAACCGTCAGCGGCAATATGATGAATCGTAATGGTTAACAAATATTGCTCTGCGCTACGATCATGGGATTCGACCACCCCATCTTCAATAGCAACATCAGGTAGACGAATGACGTTGGCTCGAATGACCGCCCCCTGTTCCAAATCAAACGGCGTTCGAGCTTCCAGTCGAATTGCATCATCTACCGCACGGCTTAATGCAGGCTCTTGCAAGTACGTCATATCCTGAACATCAAATTGCCAAGCATGCGGAGGCTTAATGACTTGCAGCGCGTGACCATCATCTTCTATATAAACAGTTCTAAATATTTCATGGCGAGCCACCATGCTTTCAAACGCCTTTGCTAATGCGTCAACATCCAACGCACCCTGCATTTTTAAAGCAAAAGGTAAATTGTACGCTGCATTGCGTTCGTGCAATTTGTCAAAGAACCACATGCGTTTTTGCGAAAACGACAGTGGCATTGCCTCTTCACGCGGGACAGCACTCAGCGGCGGTAACACCGACGCTTTTGTATCAGTAATAGCGTCAGCTAACACGGCGGCTAGCGCTCGGAAATCTTCCGCATCAAATAACGCAGGCAATTCCATATTCACGTCAAAACGCTCTTTCATACGCGTGAAGAGCTGTGTTATCTGAAGCGAATCAATACCTAGAGCCATCAAACTTTGATTCTCTTTTATTCGCTCCATACTTTCGCCAATTTCATTGGCGACAAGGGCTTTAAGATAGATAATTAAACGCGGCTCTTTCTCCACCTCAGGCAATGCTAGCCATTCATCACGGCTGAGCTTAAGACCTTCTTCGATCGCGGCTTTGCCACTTGCACTGTTGTCTTGTAATGAACTCACATCAATAACATCATGAGTTCCGTCGATAAATGCTTGCTTATTACCTCTACGTTGGATCTTACCACTTGAGGTTTTTAAGATTTTACCAGGGCGCAGATAAACGATGGTATGAACCTGTAGCTCATGATTTTCGGCTACTGCTTGACGGACTGCTGCAGACACTACCTCAGTGTTCAAGCGTCGACGAAAACGCCTCTCCACTTCTTGGACAACAATTAAACGCTCTTCCCCATCCATTTCCACCGAAAATGCAGCGCCAGCATCCGCTTTAAGCGCCACGTTACTTTTCTGTACAGTATGCTCCACATCTTGAGGATAATGGTTACCACCGCGAATAATAATGACGTCTTTCATTCGCCCGGTAATATACAAATTACCGTCAATAACACACCCTAAGTCTCCCGTTCGCAAGAATGGCCCTTCTCCTGCGTCGGTGAAGCCTTGGAAAGTCTCTTCGGTCGCCTTCTCATTTTTCCAATAGCCTTCTGCTATATGACCACCTGACGACCAAATTTCTCCGACATCACCTTCAGGTAGTTCTGTGCAAGTTTCTGGCTGAGCAATAACAATTTTTCCATCAAGATAAGCTCCACCATTTGATACTAGATCGATAGTTTTCCCATCGAAGTCAGCACCCACTTTGATGGCTTTGTTTTGCTCAAGGTCCGAAGCACTCACCGTTTCAAAACGAGGCGTATCCCCTTTGGGAGCACAGGAAATTACCAGCGTTGACTCAGCTAACCCATATGTCGGTGTAAAGGTGCCCCGAACAAACCCTGCGGATTCGTATGTCGCAATAAAATTTTCAATGGTTTGCGGACGCACAGCTTCTGCACCCGATAAAGCATGTCGAATGGTAGAAAGATCTAACTCTTCTCTCTGCTCATCGGATATTTGGTGAATAGCCAATTCATAAGCGAAGTTCGGCGCACAAATAACCGTACCATTATAATCAGTCACCGCTTTCAGCCAACGCAGCGGTTTTTGCAAGAAGGATGCTGGCGACATAAAGACACAGCGTACGCCTAAATACATCGGTTGCAGGGTCATACCTATCAACCCCATGTCATGAAATAACGGCACCCAACTCACAAACACTTCAGAATCATTAAACTCAAATCCCGTCTGGATCTGTGATTCATTAGCGATCAAGTTACGATGACTGACCATAACCCCTTTCGGGTTTCCAGTAGATCCAGATGTATACTGCAAGAACGCAATAGAGGGGCGATCGATATTAGGGTAATCCCAGCCAGCAGACTCCTCTGGCTGCACTTCATCAACCGCTAACCATCTCAAGTCATCAAGGCCGCCCGTTTCTTTAAATAGCGGCTCAGCAACACGCATGACTTTAGAGGTACATAAAACCAGGGTGGGATCACAGTCATCGATAATGGATTGCAATCGGCCCAAATTTTGATTTCTGCGCGGGGGGTATGCAGGTACAGCAACCATGCCCGCATATAAGCATCCAAAAAAACCGAAAACAAATTCAAGACTCGAAGGAAAGAGCAATAACGCTCGATCTCCTTCCGCTCCCAACGTTAGTAGACGTTGGGCCACCGCTTTCGCCTGAATATCCAGCTCACCAAATGTCACATTGATGCCGGCTTCTTCTCCGTCAGGAAGAAAGGTATAGGCAATCTTCTCAGGGTGTTTTTCCGCTCGCGCTTGAAGGAGCGCGACAAAGGTTGATTTTTCAGTAGGGATCACCTGATTCAAGCAAACATCGCTGGACATATTTTCTACTATTCCTAAAGTTTATTCTTATTATTTTATTGATTGTTGTAATGTTTACGCAGTGCAGATCAACCACGGATATTCCGCTAAGCCTGTCGATAACTACACGCATAATACTGTTTTTAATGGTTTTTATAATGGTTGCACTTCAAAGTTACAGAGATTAGAGCGCACCAAGTTTATTATTCTATTAGTGTATTACTACAATATACTGAAGTTAAGTCGGCTTACTCTATTCAATATTTCCGAACTTTTAAAGTAGACATAAAGTCTACCAATGTATCAAAAAATGACCACGAGCGGTATTCGGGCGTAAATTGCTCGTCATTTGGGTCAAGCAATTAACGAATTGCTCAGGTAACCGGACGATTAGCCCTCAAAAGCCATGATTTATCACGCTGCCGAGGGGACCACAGCTTACATAAAACAACAAACGACTACTTAAACACTGTGAAATCAGGCTTCTATGGCATATTTATGCGGAGTAAGCTATCTTAACTGACGAAAAAACCTGTCATAGTTAGCCAAAATAAGAACTATAGATAATAACTAAGGTCTCAGACCACGACCGTATCACCAGATGGATCACACATAACTGATGAAGACTCGATTTAGGAAGTTTCAGTCTGCTCTAATTTTCACCTGTACCGTAGCACTTTCATCCGCTGCATTTTCTGCCAATCTACTCGAAACTTACCAGTTAGCCTCAAAGAACGACCTAGATTGGGCGGCCAAGAAGGCCAAGTTCCTCGGTGACCGCGAATCAGTTAACCAAGCATTTGGGGGGCTACTCCCTAATGTGTACATAAGTGCCCAATACGGCCAAAAAGAATACGAAGGCCTGAGCACAGACTCGCTTCAAAGCCAAGCAAGCCAATGCCAAGATGGTTTTGATACCCTCGTAGTTGAAGCCAACAACGGCGATGACGCCACCCCGACTACAGGGGCAGTAACCAACGCATTCTCAGATTGCCTTGGGCTGTTCTCTGGTGACCTTGAATCATCCACGCAATCGGGCACACAACAAAGCTACAGTTTTCGAGCCATACAGCCACTTTTTAGGGCCGACCGTTGGTACAAATACAAAGGGGCTCAGAGCTTAGAACAAAGCCAAGAAGCAGAGCTTGCCCTTGCCCAGCAGGACTTAGTTTTAAAAGCGGCGGAAGGCTACTTTGGCGTTCTTAGAGCTCAAGAGGAATACCGAATTGCAAAAGCTGAACGCAAGAGCCTCAAAACACAATTAACAGAAATCAAGAATCGGTACAAACTTGGTCTTGCAAGGGACACCGACCTATTCGAACTTCAAGGCACATATGATTTAACCAAAGCGGCCGAGATGGTCGCCGAAGTAGCGTTAGATAACATCAAAGAAGACCTTGCCTTATTAACGGGGCAAAATGAAGTTATGGTTACTCCATTACCTGAAAACATCCCCGTTGACTACCCAAAGCCATTAGAACGTAAAGATTGGGAAGATTTTGCCAAGCGCAATAATTACCAGATTATTGCCGCAAGATTTGCCGTCGAAGCCGCTGCAAGACAAATCAAAGAAAAACGTTCTGGGCACTCTCCTTCAGTCGATTTTGCGCTCGACCACACGGATTCTAGAGGTGATGGTGGGTTAGCAGGAGACACGAAGACAACCACTGTAGGCATTCAAATGACTCTGCCTATTTTCTCCGGTGGCATTGTCACCTCTCAAGAAAAACAAGCACGTTACCAACACGAAGAAGCCAAACATAGACGCAACCTTGCCACACGTAATGCTATACGAGAAACTCGGCAATACCATAACAAGGTTATTTCTGATGTATCCACTTTTGAAGCACGTAAGCGTGCTGTTAAGTCCAACAACAGTGCTTACAAAGCAATCAAAGCTGGTTACGAAACAGGGCTTCGTTCGCTAAGTGATGTGCTTAGTTCGCAGAAAAAAGTCTATACCGCTCGCAAAGAACTAACGACCGCACGCTTCGATTACATAGTAAATACCCTCAAACTTAAAAAGGCCTCTGGAATACTCAGCCCAGGCGATCTAGAGGTACTAAATGGATGGCTAGACACGAGCAACTCAAACGCGTCATTCACCGCCGAAAAAGATGAATTAACACTGGAAGAAATTGACGGTATTAAACTTCATAGCGGTGAAACTCAACTACGTTCCTTTGATGATGAAAAGAAGCCAAAAAAACCCCAGCATAAGAGTTTATTTGACGCTTACAAAGCCTGGAAAGGCGACGAATAAGCGACCGGCTAGCGCTCACCTACTCAGGGTAAGCGCTAGCCTAGCCTACCTCTAAATTACTGAATCTTAGACACTAAACTAAAAATGACAATGTCGGCTTATCAGTCAAATCGGTTCCAATTCCACCACGTTTACTGTACTGTGTCGCTCTTGTGAAGGTGCCCTTTTAGGGTTAAATGGGAAGTTAGGTGGAAGTTTCACCAGTGGTGAAAGATCGAATCCTACGCTGCCCCCGCAACGGTAATTGATCACAATTGCGTTTGATCATAAGTCCGGAACCTACCTACACAGATTTACGAGAAATAATTAGCCTATCATTGGTGAATTAACACTCCGCCAAAAGATCAGCTAGACTAAAGAAAATTTAATGCGCACGGGTGAGTGCGTGGGAGATAAAAATGCAACAACAAGCCGTTTCAACCCCTCAAAGTAAGCCTCTTACACTGTCAACCGCAATACAGGTTGTAGGTGCTCTTGCCCTAGGTGCTGCACTGTTATTCGCCGTTGGGTTTGCCCCCATGGATGTGGCTCACAACGCAGCCCATGACGCACGTCACGCATTCGCGTTCCCCTGCCACTAATAGGCTTTTCGTATAAGCTTGAAAGCTCTCTTATAAACCCTTTCTTGCTTATCACGCCCCTACGTTAGTACAGAAGCACAAATCACACCAAGTAGCTTATTTTATTAGGAGACACGCCCGTGGCTTTCCGTAACATCCTATTGTCCGCAATTGTTGTAGGTATTTTTAGCGGCCTTCTTTATGGCCTTTTTCAGCACTTTCAAATCAGCCCTATCATATACGCTGCAGAAGTATATGAAGTCGCAGATGAAGAGCCCGCAGCGGCGGCACCTCACGGCCATGAAGGTGGCGTAGGTCATCACGAACACAATGAAGAAGCTTGGGGCCCTGAAGACGGCGCTGAGCGCATTGGATATACCATAGGCGCAGACATTGCCATCGGAATCGCGTTCTCTATATTTCTTATATCGCTGATGGCTTTACACAATCTAAAGTCCAACAAGCCTCAAGTCACACCAGTATCCGGTGCTGCATGGGGCATCGCATGTATGTTGGTATTTTTTGTCGCTCCTGCCATGTTCGGTTTACACCCTGAAGTTCCTGGCACCGAGGCTGCTATATTAGAGAATCGCCAAGCTTGGTGGCTGTTATGTGCAACTCTGACTGCAGTAGGCATCGCTGTACTTTATTATGCCCCCATCAAATTCAAATTGGGTGGCATCCTTCTCGCAGCAGCACCTCACATTATTGGAGCCCCGATGCCTAAGGAGCACGGTTTTGCCAACCCAGATCCCGCAGCAATTGAAGCCCTATCTCAGCTTACCACTCAATTCTATACCTTCACGGCCGTAGGCATGGCAATATTCTTTATCTTACTGGGTGCTCTTTCCGGTTTTGCGGTTCAGCGATTTGTAAAGCTTGACGCATAGCATTTAATGAAAACATCATTGCGATACCACTCCAGACTATCGCAATGATGTGATCCCAATGAATTCTTACCTACCTATTACTCTGTTTTTTGTACGTTTTCTAGAGCGGGATGCTCGAACGATTAACGCCCTCACCAACCATCAATTCTATTTTTCCGAGCACGAGTTACACTTCACCCTGCCACAACTGCATGCCTTTCTCACTCACACGGACAATATTCTCTCGGACCTCCGCCACGAGAACACGTCCTATCTAGAATTTAGAAAACACTTATTTAATTCTCCAATCAACCAGCAACTAGCCAACCACGATGCTGAAGTGTTTATTGTCGACAACGCCCAGCATGTGGACCGTAGCACCTACGGATTACGAAAAGTTGCTCGCCCATTTTGCCTACCATAAGCATGACTTTTAGTTTAGTCTAGGGCCTCTACTCAAAAGGTGGCTGATGCTTTATGTCACTACTAAGAATCTGAAAAGAGTATTTAAAACCGCTGCTATGGCAAAACAACCCCGTGATTTATCTGTAGATATGATCAAAGGCTTCGGCTGCTTAATGATGATCATCGCCCATCTGCCAGCCTTTCAACTGACTGTTTCTTATGGTCTTGCCACACAACTTGCTGGGCCTGGTACCGTCTTCTTTTTTGGTACCGCAGGCATCACTGCCGCCATGCAAGCACAGCGATACCCAATTCAATCACTTCTCCCCTATTTTGGCGTACTGTTTTTTCTCGGCTCTAGCTGGAACATACTTGTACATGGCAATTTGACGTCATTCAAATACGTAGAGATTTTCCAAATCATTACCCTAGGGTCAGCTCTGATTTGTTGGCTCGAACGTAAAGGCCCTAGCTCGCAAACCACACTATTACTGCTCACGAGTGTTCTCGGTGGACTTAAATTCATTATGGATATAGTCGCGCCTGAGTTCGATGGGCTGGGTTGGCTATTCGTTAGCAACGATTATATTCCGCACTACGAAGAAGCCAGCGGCGGAAAGCGCAGCTTTCCTGGATTCCCTATATTTCCGTGGTTAAGCATTTTTCCATTGGGGCTCTTCTGTTATCGCGCCAGTAAGCAAACCAACGCTATCGGCATGGCAGCAATGCTCACCATCTACTGCGTCACAAGCTATTTTTTTGGTGCTAACCCGACAGAAAAATGGGACACAAGCATTCCCTATTTAGCCCATTGCTATCTTTACTTATTCTTAGCCTTCTGGTTGTTTGATGGAGGCAGAACCGAGACCAACAAGATAGGTAACGCTTTCGCCTTTACCGGTAAGAACTCCCTCATATTCTTCTTTTTTCACCCTTTCGCGTTGGTCCTAGGGGTAATTGTACTTAGCCTATCTAACGTTTATGTGGCCTGGGCATTTTCGGCAATAATGGCCTACATCATCACCCGAGGCGCCGCAAAGTTAAAACCCTCCCCGCTTTTCGCATCAGGGTGGTCGTGGCTTATCCTCGGTATCATCTTGTTCTCGATGCCTATCATGGATGAAATCATCGACACTGCATTAACCCATGGCATATCGAGGCTGGTTGCCGCCATTATTGGTGCCATCATCGCCGTCAACACCCCTTTATTGGCGGAGTTAACCAAAAAATCCGTGGGACGTTCGTAATAAAAGGTATCTTCAGCCCACGTAGGCCAGGGGTGTTATTAGATTTATAAGCGAAGTGTGCCATATGGCACATTTCCGTATCTTTATGGCATAATTTAACAAAACATTACCCATGACTTAATAGTCACCATTGTTCAACTTATCAATTTACGTACACTAACGAGAACTTACGGGTCCTTTTAGCCCGCAAATATAAAAGTGTCAAAAAAATATCAATACGAATGACACTCATTGGCCTCTGGCCAATCCTATCACGCAAAGTCGAACACCTTGGGACGTGAGAGATTTTTGCACCACTTATAACTAACAAAAAAGGGGAATCTGCGTCTTTGCAGCCATACTGGGTAATGGCATCGGCTATACGCAAAGATAAGGAGACAATCTGGATGAATAAAAATACTAAGCGCTCTATTCGCTCTCACATTGGTCGGCTCTCTGCCCTTAGCTTAGCAGTCGGTGCTACATTATTCGCTTCCGTGGCTCATGCACAGCTAACACAGAATATCACTATCGGTAACCCCAAGGCTCTCGCGCTTGGTAATGCAGTTACTGCAGATCCACCCGGGATTGACTCTATTCACTTTAATCCGGCTGGTTTGGCAAAAATCAAAGGACGCCAAAGACAGCTCAAAGTGCTCGGAGCCCAAATGACGTTTGAAACTAATTTCGGAAACAGAGACTTAAGTAAAGCTCAAACTGAAATTGACCCACTCACTGGAGAGCCTGGAAGTATTAAAGACACCTACATTGAAGTCTATTGCAATGACGTTGCTGGTTGCACATACCCTGATGAGAAATTCGAAAACACATCTGATTCTACGTCAAAGCCGCTCATCATGCTGCCTGGTGCAGGGCTGACTGAAGTTCCCTTTCTCGTCATCCCGTTAGGGGGAATTGCAATCGAAGACCCGAACTATGGATGGACATTTGCCACTGCAGTATACTCCCCTCAGGCTATTGGTTACGAAAGAGACGCAGACAGTGGCAGTGCCTATCAAGGGCAGCGCCTGGGTATCACTCGGCTGACTTATTTTTCCCCTTCTATTGGTCTTCAGTTCAGTGATGAATTATATGTAGGAGCCTCTATAGGTTTTTCATACCAAGGTTTTGGTGTAGAAACAAAGCTACGCACAGCGGAGCCGACCTTAGCATTTATCCAAGGTACTCTTAATAATCTAGATGATACTCTGAAGGATTTAGGTTTAGCTCTTTCCGCAATAGGCCCTGGCGATGACATTGGCTCTCTTACATTAGAACTTGAAGATCCGCTCTCATTGACATTCAATGTTGGCTTGTTGTGGGAACCCACTGAATGGGTCTCCTTTGGTGTGGTATATCAAAGCGAAGGGACGTCAAATCTTGAAGGCGACTTTAAGATGGAGCACAGCGATAATTTTATCGCAATGACTCATGGCCTTGTGGATTTAAATGGACCCTTAGCCCTTGCCGGATTGGGGCCATTTAATGGCACCAAAGTCGTTGAGGGAACGGCAGAACTCGAACTCATTAACCCAGCTCATTTTGCTATCGGTACTTCTCTAAAGCTATTTCCAAACCTGAAAGTTAACCTTGATGCCAAGTGGACCGACTATAGTGCTTGGGAAAACCTTGAGATCAAATTCGATAGCAACATAGACTTCTTAACTGTATCGGATCTCGTATATACCCTGGGTGGAAGTGGATTTAACGCCGATGGAGAAGACAACGCAGACCCAGACACCATGATTATCCAGCGTCAATATGAAAGTGTTTGGTCTTGGGCAATTGGAGTTGAATACGAGTATAGCGACAACTTAGTACTTCGATTCGGGTATGAACCTCGAGATAGCGCAATTCCAGACGATAGAGTTGATATTCTAGCGCCTTTGGCAGCGGCTCAATTATATACCATAGGATTTGGTTACCAGCTTGATAATTATTCTCGCTTCGATGCAGCTTACGGCTATTTGACTTCAACATTCTCTGCTGACGCAGGCGAATCAGAAAACCTCAACAGTACAACGCCAGGCCAAGTCGTTTATAACCCCTATGCATTCTTAGACGTGGAGTCCACAACAACAGCCCATATTTTCACCTTTACATACGAGGAAAAATTCTAACCCGAGCTTTTAAACGAAAGACTTATAGATATATAATTTAATATTTGGCACATTGGTGCAAGTTGTACTAAGTTACAACAATAAAATTTGAACGACTTTATTTTTAGGCATTTTTTGCCTTTTTAATTTAACCACAAAGGTAGGTTAGCGGGTGACAGGATGTTGCCCCTAACCATGAAGTACAAAGTTACGGTTCCCCTGTGCCTGGCATTTATGTGAGGTAGGTACCTGTGCGCAAGGGATTATTACGGTCTAAATTTGACCGGGTAGTTTTGTGCCTCGAGCGTGGAAAACCTGTACTCACAAGTACAGAACCACCATAGGGGAACGACAATGTACAACAATAAGCGATCGTGTTTTGCGGCCCTGCTGCTAATGGGCTTTCTATTCACAACCAACACACACGGAGTACCCGAACCCAACGAAGCACTCACCCATACCTGGGACAACGATATCACCATCCCTTCGCTACTTGACCCTCAAGATAGTGGCACCAACCAAATCCAATTACCTGCAAATATTTTTATACCACTATCAGAAAAACCTACCAATGGTTTTCCTGCCATTATTTTTATCAATAGCTGGACCCTCAACGAACACCAATATAAAGCGCTAGGAAAAACCTATTCCGACAATGGGTACGTCGTACTGTCATATACAACCCGCGGCTTTCAGGGGTCACCCGGGCTGGTAGATACCGCCGGCGCTAAGGATATTTATGATGCCAAAGAATCCATTAGTTGGCTCATTGACAATTATCCTGTTAACCAAAACGCCATCGCCATGGCGGGAATCTCCTATGGCTCAGGTATCGCACTACTTACCGCCACTCAAGATGAGCGTCTTGCCGCAGTTATCGCCATGAGTACCTGGGGTAGCCTTAGGGAGTCGCTATGGGCAGGAGAAACCCCACAAGAAACCTGGTTAGATATCTTGCTGGGTACAGTTGGATGGCCATTTGGTAAAGCAGAGCCCGAAATGGGCGAGATGGCTGACAATATGTGGGAACACAAAAATATCGACGAGACCTTAGCCTGGGCGGCCGCTAGATCCCCTATAACCTACATCGACCAAATAAACGCTCGAACCAGTCCGCCTGCGATTTATGTTGCCAACAACTTGCAAGACTACCTTTTTCAACCCAACTCTATTATTGAATTTCTAGGGAAATTTGAAGGGCCTTGGCGCGCTGATTTTAGCTTTGGCATACATGGCCAAGGAGAAGCAGGAGGCGTGCTTGGGGAGGAAGACAACTACCCATGGACTAACGCCACCGCTTGGTTGGATCACCATCTCAAGGGCGTCGATAATGGCATTGATAAGATCGACAAAATATCAACCGTCGTCCATTCACGCTCACGCGGCGCATCAAAAAAACGCGAGAGCTTTGATGATTTACCGGTCACTACGAGTGAACATGATATCAATCTAACACTGGTGCCTTTCGGCGATAACACCGGTTTTTTGTCGAGCAGTATCGCGCCGGTTATGGACGTCATACAATCTATCGACACCACCGACAGCCGCGTAGGCAGCAGCGGAGTTGGCTGGGCATCACTCGGTGCAGGTTTACGTTTTCCCATAGACGAAATTGATCCAACCAATGCTATTATATTCAGCACCGGCACATTAACAGACTCCATATACTTACGAGGAGAGGCCACGTTAACCATTTGGGCCAACGTTGAACACAACAGCCAATTCTTTGCGTATCTGCTGGCGCTTAACGAAGATACCGGTCAAGCACATTGGATTGGACACGCGCCACTATCATGGCATTTACCTGAAGGCGAAAGTGAACTGCCTGATACCCCTGTAGAACTTGAGTTCGGCTTTTATTGGACGGCCAACGACATCAATAGTGGCGAAAAGTTAATTTTAGTCGTTGATGGTCACGACCCTGATTATTGGCGTTATCCGGACACACCAGCCACAAACACCTTTATATTTGGTGACCAATACCCTGCCAATCTAACAATCCCACGCACATTAACCATTAATGATATTACGTCACTGGAATTCCCTGAGGGCTATAATAATTCTCGCAGCTCAACAAGCGGCAATAATGATGCAAGCTATAGTGGAAGTAACGGTGGCGCATTCGGCGGACTAATGTTGTTGCTACTTGGCAGCTTCTCCCTTAGGCGTTTACGCAAAGCATAGGTAATTACACTGATCCCCGATGTTGATTACAGCCTATACGCTGCAATCAACATCGGGGCAACCTGCCCTACCTTTTAGATAAAATACATTAACAACCAATCGGCAATTAGCGCAGGTTTTTCTTCGCCCTCTATTTCCACAGACAATTCAACATTAAACAAAAACTGTCCCGCTTTCTTTTCGGTCATTTCTTTTAACGTGGCCACGCAGCGCACTCGAGAATCGACTTTAACAGGAGCCAAAAAACGAATCTTGTCGAATCCATAATTCATTCCCATCTTCAAACCGGCCGGTACAATCATATCCGCCATGGTTGTTTGAAAGTAAGGAAGCAAAGATAACGTCAGAAAACCGTGAGCAATAGTGCCGCCAAATGGCGTTAACTTTGCCTTTTCTGCATCAACGTGAATAAACTGATGATCCAACGTCGCATCTGCAAAGCTATTAATTCTCTCTTGGTCTATTTGAAACCAATCCGACTGCCCCATCGGCTGCCCTACAAAGCTTGCTAACTCTTCCGCATTAACTGTTTTCATTTCTTCTCACTTATTAATCCATGTATGCGCTAGAACACTTTCTCCAACACACCTTCAATAACCCCCCAAGGAACCAAAAAAGGCTTCTTCGTTACTGTTAAGGTGCACTGGTCACCATCCACTTGGTACTTCACAATAAACCCCTTACCTTTCGCTTGGCCGTGGGTATCGTTACCTTCAAAGTGAATGTCGTGTTTCGCTGCGGCTTTTTCTAATTTTGCTAACAGGACGTCTACAGACTCCGGTAAAGTCCCTGTAACTGATCTTGACATAAATAATGCTTACCTAATTTGTCATTCCAAGTGAATTGACAAATGTTACCACGCTCTGGGTGAATACGTCATTTTTGTCTCCCGCTATCATATGACCAGCATCCTCAATATCCACATACCGTGCATTTGGGACCCGTTGTAAAAATTCCTCTGCCGATTCCCTAGTGACAAGTTCACTCATTTGACCGCGAATCAATAACATGGGCTGATGAATTTGCGAGGCCATACCATATAAACGGTCCGCATGACCTTCCATTGTGGGCCTATTTTCACTGTTAACGAATTTTGGATCCCAGTGCCATCGATAACGCCCATCATCCCCAAGGCGTAAGTTTTTCGCTAACCCATCAAGAGATTTTGGTTTCTTGCGGTGAGGTAAATAGGTCGCTATAGCATCAGCCGCAGCCTCTAGCGATGGGAACCCCTGTTCAACTTTGTCCCCCATAAACCCGAGCACCTTTGACACGCCACCGATATCCATCCTCGGGGTCACATCTACCAAAACGATAGCACTAAAGATACCTTCGCCTACCTCATGGGTAGCGGATATTGCACTTAGACCACCTAACGATGCTCCCACGACGATTGGATTATTCAGAGACCTCGCAATATTCCCCATATCCTTTCCATAATCAGACAGTCGATAGTTGCCGTCAGGGCACCAGTTACTATCACCGTGCCCTCTAGAGTCAAAGGCCACGCTATAAAACCCCTTACGAGCAAGGGTCTTTGCCGCCTGACCCCAGGCGTAACGAGTCTGACCTCCCCCATGAGCAAATATCACCGCTTGATTTCCAGAATCACCAAAACAGTCCGCAACCAAATCCAATCCATCAAAGCCTGAAAAGGTCCGTACTTCATGTACAACGTCTTGAATATCACTCATTGCATCACACGCTTGTTTGAAAACACCCCTTCATAAGAACACACCGTGAATCATCAGTCACTGGTGAAAACTGCCATATTGTCAGGGGTAAAATGCTATCTATCTACCTTGACGTGATATGCTTTATCGCAATAAAACAACCACCTTTGGGAACACCATGTCATTACCTTCATCCGCCCCGCTATCTGCCAAAGCCACCTGGATGCGAGGAGGCACGAGTAAAGGCTTATTTTTCCAAGCGAAAGATCTACCTTCAGAGCCGACCATCAGAGATCAATTTCTGTTATCCGTGATCGGCAGCCCAGACCCTTATGGTAAACAAATCGATGGCGTGGGCGGTGCGACATCAAGCACCAGTAAGATAGCCATAATAGCGCCAACTACTCGCAGTACGTTTGATGTGGAATACACCTTTGGTCACGTGCCAATCTCAAGCAATAGCATCGATTATTCAGGGAACTGCGGCAATCTCACGGCAGCCGTTGGTATCTTTGCCATCAAAGAAGGCATGGTTACACCACAACACCCCGTTACAACCATCCATGTTTGGCAAACCAATCTAGAACAGAGCATAACCATTGAGGTGGCCGTTGATACAGAAGGTAACCCGATAACTTCAGGTACCTACACTATCGCTGGTGTAGCCTCAACGGGCTCCCCCATAAATATCTCTTTTAACGATCCCTCTGGGTTTGATAACACATTACCGACAAACACGCCCACTACAACACTCAGCCTTCCCTTTCCCGTATTATCAGAAACCAATATAGAATCTTCTCTGATTAACGCTGGAAACCCTACGATATTTATTAAGGCAGAAGACATTGGCCTGTTTGGTAACGAATCGCCCAATGACTTGGAAAAGCATCCCCGGTTTGGCGACATAATTGAACATATCAGGATCCAGGGGGCCATTGCGATGAACCTGATTACCTGTGCTGCTGAAGCAGAATCTAGACCTGCAACACCCAAAGTCTGTATTTTATCCCACCCCTCCGAATACGCTGCGACCAACGGAAAAACTATTCCTGCCTACGGCTACGATGTGGGAGCTCGTATTATATCCATGGGTAAACCGCACCATGCCATTACTGGTACAGGTGCCATTGCCCTTGCTGTTGCGACCCGAATACCCGACACCATCGCGCACAAAATCGTCGGAGCAGACAACGCCAGTGTGCGTATAGGCCACCCGGCCGGTGTAATGGAGACCATAGCGCACGTAAACAATAATCAAGCCGTCTCAGCAGGTTTTATCCGAACAGCAAGAGTGCTAATGGAGGGCGTGGTGTATAGGAATGAAGTCGAATATTGACACAACTTATTCTGCGCGCCTTCTTTTTACATCGAACGTAATAGTAGGCCTTATAAACTCAGAATTCTCTTTGCCGTAACAGTAGTCACTTGATCCAACTCGTCCAAGCTTACCCCCTTTACCTCCGCAATTGCCTGCGCAATTTTTGGCAAATTAACCGGGCTATTACGCTCTCCACGAGCAATAAATGCAGGCGGTATATCTGGAGCGTCTGTCTCCAATACAAAGCTGCTCAAAGGAAGCTCCCGAATAATACGATGCAGTTTTTTCGCCCGATCATAGGTCACCGATCCACCCATTCCTAAGACAAAGCCTAATGCCACATACTGCTGCGCTTGCTGTTCACTACCCGAAAATGCGTGTACAACCCCACCTTTAGATAATTTTATTTTTCGTAAGCGATGTAGAACATCGTCGTGGGCCTTACGTACATGCAATAAAACAGGTAATTCCAATACTTTTGCTATATTGAGCTGGGTATCAAAAAGCATCAACTGCTCTGCTTTTGACGCCGAACAAGAGAAATAATCGAGGCCAATCTCCCCCACCGCAACAGGGCTCTTCTCTTCGATATAATTCCCCAATGAAACGGCAACATCTTGAGGTTTTTTATGATGCTCCATAAAACAAGGATGCAGACCATAAGCAGGATGAAGCGATACGCGCTGAACGCCACCACATAAAGTAGAGACACGAGGCCAATCACTTTCAAGTACCCCAGGAACAACCACATCTGTTACATTCAACTGATGTAGTTTCGACAACGTTTCAGAACGATCAATATCAAACGCAGGAAAATCAAGATGGCAATGTGTATCTATCACTCGGAATTACCCATACTTCTCTTAAATGGTAACTGTAATTCACAGTCTCCAATATAGCGCTTCATCCCTTCCCTTTCCTGAACCAGAAAGTCCTCGATGGCTGCACCAAACTGTGGATGAGCAATCCAATGATTCGAGCGGGTAACAATAGGTGTAAACCCACGAGATATCTTATGCTCACCTTGGGCTCCTGCATCAAAAACTGCAAGTTGTTGTTGAATGCAATATTCTATTCCTTGGTAATAGCATGTTTCAAAATGCAAAAACTCAATTTCTTTTTCACAGCCCCAGTAACGCCCATATAGCGTATTTTCATCCTTAAAATTAAGCGCTGCTGCAATTGGGTTACCGCTTTCATAGGCAACCATCATAACCAAATTATCGGGCATAACCTTAGCAATCGATTTAAAAAAATCAGCGGTAAGATACCCACCGTGACCACTGCGCTTTAAATACGTTGCCTGATAGAATCTATAGAATACTTCCCATAGTTCCTGGGTGATATCAGCCCCTTCTATTGTCTCTATATCAAGGTCGAGTTGTTGTATTTTCTTTCGTTCTTTTCGTACATTCTTTCTTTTACGTGACGAAAAAATCATCAAAAAATCATCAAAAGAGGAGAAGTCCTGATTAAACCAATGAAACTGCGTGCCAATCCTAGGCATATATTGACCATCGACAAACCAGTCGTACAATTCTTTCTGAGGAAAAAGTAAATGTATTGAAGACGCCTCTAACTCAATCGCATGCTCTTTGAGACTCCGCGCTACCAGTGCAGCAATCTCATTACCTTTTTCCCCCTGCTGTATACATAAGCGCGGCCCTGTTGACGGTGTATAGGGTATCGCACTCAGCAACTTGGGGTAATATTCAATGCCATTACGATGATAAGCATCAGCCCAAGCCCAATCGAATACATACTCGCCATAGGAATGGTATTTGATATACAACGGCAACAACGCAATCATAGTGTCATCGTTATAAACGACAAGGTGTTGCGGTTGCCATCCGCTTTTACGTACCGTAGCGCCCGCAGCCTCCATCGCCAACAAAAAGCAATGCTTTATAAATGGATAATCCGTATTCGTTACTCTATCCCACTCACTTGACTCAACCTCATCGATTGAATTAAGAAAAACAATTCTATACATAACACCCTCTAACACTGTCACTATAATAATTCACGTCTACTCTACCTCTAGACTATTGACCTAATATGTTGCTGAAGATAAGGAACAATTTCCTTCTCAAACCAAGGATTCTTTTGCATCCAATGGGTATTTCTAGGTGATGGGTGCACTAAAGGGATATAGGTTGGCGCGTAAGATTTCCACGCTCTTACGCTCTCTGTCAGCGTTTTATGGGGTTCGGGCAGGTAGGCATCTTGAGCATACTTGCCAATTAATAACGTTGTTTCGATATGTGGCAATGCCGAAAGCAAGCGCTTATGCCATAGCTCAAAACACTCTTTCCTTGGCGGCAAATCTCCTGACTTACCTTTCCCAGGATAACAAAACCCCATGGGTATAATAGCGATTCGCTGGGTGTCGTAAAACGCTTCTTTATCTAGCCCCAACCACCATCGTAAGCGATCACCACTAGGATCGTTCCACGGTATCGACGTTTTATGTACTGCTAACCCTGGAGCCTGACCAATAATGAGTATTCGACTATTCCTGTGCACTCGTATAACCGGATTAGGCTCTAGATAGTCACTGCAAACCCGACACTCCGTCACTTCTTGTACTAGATTCTGTAAACTGATCACCTTACCACCTTCCAATCTCGTAATCACCGAGCCCTCTCAGTATAAAGACTTATTGACTAAGGGAGCAGTTTGTCACGCTATTGTTAAGAATAACGTTAATATTGGCTAAATATGCACCTATGTTCAGGTAAACATTTCATGTACCATTCTTCTAACTTTATCTGGTGCACACTGTATTTATGACTTCGTCAGAACGTTCACACTCTCTATTTATTTCTGCTTTCAAAGAAGCCGTACGACAATACCCTAGGTATTTTTCTTACGAAGATATATTAGATGACATTGATAGCCGCTGGGATATTCACCCCGATTACGCTCAGCTGGAGCACCTGTTACTTGAGGAGGACTCCACGAAACATTTTATTTTTAATGTGTGGTCCTTCTTTTCCCCCATCAGTGCAGAAAAAAATGGGCTTGCAGAAATGATTCGACCCATGCTTGATTGGCAGAAAGATATCATTTGCCAGCTCATCTTAAATGACAATATCACCTGACATTGATAGAGCTATAACACCTCCCTCTATTTGTAGCAGTCATGTAACCACCTCTTCCCTCTATCGTCAGGCATGCTTATAATTCCGCCCGCATTAGCAAACCAACCTAGATAATACTGGAGAAGACATGATGTCTCGAATTACCCAAATGGCCGGAAAGCCACTATGCACTTTATTTTCCCTTGTACTTCTAAGCATGCCATCCGCGGCCATTGCCGATGATTATCCACCAAAAAAAATACTCGAATTCGTCGCGGGTGTAGGATTAACTGTTGGTGGCGATAAAATTGCTGATGTTGATGTAGAGACCTATGACGGCGACACACGCTCTGCCGAAGTTCATGCAGGCAACCTATTCCACCTTTATGGTGGTGTTAACGTTCTTATACCAGATAGTGATTTTTCAGTGCAGACGACAATCGGATGGCATTCTGATGGCATATTCACTACTGACGATGGGTCCATCGAATTTACGCGTTACCCTCTCGAATTGATTCCTTTTTATAGCTTTAACAAATTTCGAGTTGGCTTTGGGTTAACGTACCATTTGTCACCAAAGCTAAACGGTAATTCTGATGCCGGCTTAGGCGATAGAGAATACGAAGATGCTCTAGGAACAGCGCTTGCCATCGAGTATAGAATCAGCTCCATTTTTTCTTTAGGCCTACGTTACACCAATATTGAATACGAACTCGACAAACACGACGCTCATTGGAGCGAGATTGAGATCAAAAAATCCGAAGAAATAGATGGTAGCAACATCGGCATATACTCAACATTTTTATTCTAAAGCTAGCATCTAAGCTCTATCTAGGTAATTCCTACTTCCATATTTTCACATGAAGTAGGAATTACTGCTGACTAACTAAAAAACCAATAACATATCCCAATCGCCGCAACAATGCCCGCCCCATCCGCAATCAATCCCGCAACCAACGCATAACGTATCCTCACTATACCCACTGCACCAAAGTATACTGCGAGCACATAAAATGTTGTCTCTGTACTGCCTTGCATGACAGCCGCCAAACGCCCTTGAAAAGAGTCGACGCCATGATGATTCATTACCTCTAACATCATCGCTCGTGCACCGCTACCACTTAAGGGCTTCATAAACGCCACAGGTAATGCGTCGACAAACAAGGTGTTAAACCCAAGAAAAACAAACACAGAACCCAGGGCCGACAAACATAAATCCATCGCACCACTCGCCCGAAAAAAACCGATAGCAACCAACATTGCAACAAGGTACGGAATCAGTTTTATTGCCGTATCAAAGCCTTCTTTTGCCCCTGCCACAAATAACTCGTAGACAGGCAACTTTTTCTTCAGTCCAGCCAATAGGAATAATCCAATGATAGACAATATCGCGATACTTGCTGCCCACTGAGAATAGAGCGATAAGCTCTCCGTCGGTAACGACGTCAGCCAATACACAAAGGTTGTCATACACAGTACAAAACCACCTAAATAGGCCATCACCACTTTGTTAAATAATGGCAACCTCTGAATCCAAGCAACAGCCAACAAACCCGTTAGTGTCGAAGCGGTTGTCGCCAACAATATCGGAATAAACACATCTGCAGGCTCCGCCGCGCCTAGTTGTGCGCGATACATGAAAATCGTTATCGGCAATAACGTAACCGAGGATGTATTCAATACCAAGAAAAGTATCTGCGCATCACTGGCGGTATCCTTACTCTCGTTCACCGATTGCAGGTCCTTCATGGCTTTTAGGCCCATAGGTGTTGCCGCATTATCCAGACCCAACATATTCGCCGCCATATTCATCGTAATACTGCCCAGCGCCGGGTGATCTTTCGGCACCCCTGGCATTAAACGGTTGAATAAAGGTGCCAGACCTCGGCTAAGTATTAGCACCAAATGGCTTTTTTCAGCAATGCGAAAGAACCCCAACCAGAGACTCAATACGCCCACCAGACCAATCGCAATTTCGACCGATAACTTCGCCATATCAAAGGTTGCTTTAACCATTTGCTGAAAAATGTCGGTCTGATCAAGGCCAAAAAACTGATAAGCCCCCGATAACAATCCCAATAGAAAAAACGCCGCCCAAATATAATTTAACACTGATCCCTCTTTACATTTCGCTACAAATAACAGAACTTAACTGGCTTAGTCGCCTGAGGCCCCACTAAACCTGATCTACCACCTCATTTCAATAGGCAACCAGAAAGATATCAAGCCGCCTGACCAGGAGTCACTCTTGCACAAGCACGTACGATCGTGCTAATTAAGATGCTAAAACAATATTCAATAAAATGAACATGGTAGCGCACCTATGAGCTCACCCAAACACCCTGCTTCCCGCACATTACTTTTTCCAGCCTTTGCCACGGCTCTCGCCATTTTACTTGGAGGCTGTGGCAGTGCGTCCGATAACGCCTCATCACCCAGCACCGATGCAAATCAAGTCAATGTTGAAGGTTCAAATGGGGCTCCAGCATTATCAAGCCACATTTTCTCCGCAGAATGTGTCGAAAGCGCTAAATCGCTTGCAGAAGAGATAACTAACCCTGATTTTGCCTTGGTGGGCAGAAATGCACTGGGTAGTGCTGGGGATTACCTGCTGGCTAACGACCAAGCTGCATTTGTTATTTCTGGTCTCGGATTGCAAAAAACCTATTATCACTACGGTGGTATCCTCATTGATGCTGCACCAATACAGGACTGTGAACAGGCAGGCGATGAAATTTTCTACGAACTCGCCCTCATGATTGCGAAAGCAAGCCTAACACCCACAGCCTCAAAAATGCGGGCGTTTCGCGGCGAATCCATTGAAATTATTAATGATGGAGCCGATGGAAATGCAGCCATCGTCCGTGTCCATGGCGTAGATGACACCTATTGGCTCGCAGAAACAGTACTGATGCAAGAGTCGCAGCTCAACGATATTTTACTCAACTATTCTGAACCGATGGGCCTTAATATCACCGTCGATTATATTTTAGAACCGAGCTCCCCAACCCTTAAGATCGAATATAAGCTAACCAACAAAACCGATCGATTTAATAGCATTAATGGTGCCATCGGATTAATGGCCGCTGGCGAAGCCCCTCTACTCAACACGTTTGCTCCATTTAGCATTGCAGTCGATGAATTCACCTTGGATTACGGAATCCCGTGGGTCAGTGGAACGTTAACCGAAGCCAATAATACCGAACCGTTTCATATTGGCCCCAGCGCATACATCTATGGAGAGGATACCAAACACCTCGCCGCAGCCCATGTTATCGGTGTCGATGGTTTGCTGAACCTAGCGCAAGTCGCCAACACCTGGTTAGGCACGTTGTTAGCCCCTGCGGGTCAAGACCAAGACACATTGCAACAAGACTTTTATGTCACCGTGAGCAAGGGTGATGAACTTGACGCAGTTAATGCCTATTTGGATACCACTCCTCCTAGTATCGACGTTGTTCCTACCCCAGTGTCTATTACCACCCAAAGCGGCGGCCAACCACTGGGTAATGTCACGTTAGAATTTCAAGCAAAAAAGCAGGTATTACTACAAAACTGGCCTTGGGAAACCTTTCTCACAACCACGTCCGATAGCGATGGTAATTTCTCAGATTCCGTGCCGCTAATCTCATATTTGACAGATCAGCCGTACCGCGTAATTGCATCATTTTCTGGGCGACATTCACCCGCTGCGGTCGCTCTTGAACCCGGCAGTAACAATGACATCAACTTTGTTTTTGAAGGGCAGGGCCAAGTGGCCTATCACTTTGTCGACGAGCAGGGAACAGACTTACCGACCCAACTAAGCTTTTGGCAAGGTGACCAACGTATTGAGCGCTTTTACTTGAACAATGGCCAAGGGATACTCGATATTAAGCCTGGTACCTATGATGTCGGGGTTTCCAGAGGCTTCGAATACGATATTGTTGAAAAACACATCGTCGTAGAGGCAGGAGTTATCACTCCGTTGGACGCAACGCTCAAGCGCATGGTCGACACAACAGGCTACCTGTCCTTTGACGCCCATGTACATACCAACCCTAGTGCCGACAGCACCGTAACCCCAGTTGAGCGACTCACTACTGCGGCAGCCACCGGGCTTGAAATTGTCGTATCAACAGATCATGAAATTATTACTGATCTATCACCTGCCATTGATCAATCTGGACTCGGTAACTGGTTAACCACCGTTATCGGCCAAGAAGTCACCGCCGCCCTTCCCAACCACACGATCACCTACCCTATTCCCGTTGATCCTGACGGTGGACCTAGGGGAAGCCCTGTTTACTGGTATCAGCTCTCATTGGATGAGATCTTCAAAGCAGAGAAGCAACGTGGCGGGCAAATACGTACATTGGCTCATCCTAGACTATTTATTCTCAACGCCCTTAAATGGGATCGCGAATTAGGTGAGCCGTCCATCGACACCAATTTAGGATTAGGTCAACCTGAAGGCATAGAGATGTGGTCCTGGGACTTTGAAGCGATGGAATACATGAATGGCGTCGAGAAAGTGTTTAGTACCGGGTTATTCGATGACTGGATGAGCTTCCTTAATCACGGCCAACGTATTACCGCGACAGGCTCAAGCGACATGCATAAATACCAACCGCCAGGTATGCCAAGAAATTACATCAAATCCCCAACGGATGCCCCTAGTGCCTTTGATGATCAGATACTAGTAGATGCCGTTACTCAGAACCAAGTTGTCGTCAGTACTGGAGCTTTCGCCCGTGTTCTTATAAATGGCGAGGCAGATATTGGTGATGATATTACTGACACCGATGGTACCGTTGACCTTTGGGTGCATATTGAAGCCATTCCACAAACCGATATTGACCATTTCACAATATATGTGAATTGCGATGCAGTCATGCAGATTAACACCGAGAACCCTACCGATAGTGCGATTAAATATGATGGCTCGCTGGCTATTCCAATACCTCAAAATAACGACGCTCATATCGTAGTACTTGGATTTGGCTCACAACCCATGCACCGGGAACTGCCGCAATATGATCCTAGCGAAATCCCCCGTTTTACAACAAACCCAATCTTTGTCGATACCAATGGCGATGGTCAATTTACCGCCAGCGGAGGTAAGACCTGCCAACATACTGTTAATTAAGCGCTTTTCAAAAAACATGCGCAACCACTGTATATTTACCCAGATACTGGTTGCGCATACAGCATTATTGCGTATACTGATTTTAACGTGATCACCTACAGGCAGTAGCCCAAACCACGTTATCTCCAAATATCCTCGGAGCAATCCTCGGAGTACGATATGAAAACGCAATCAGTTGACAGTAGACCAACAGCCATTACACAGAATACGACTCGCCTGAAGCGATCCACCATAATCAATACTGTTGTTCTGGCAATCGTTACTGCCCTCTTTCTACAGGGCTGTATCCACACGCAACAGCCTCAATCAAGCGACAGTATCCACATTACTCGCGTCAGCTCTGACTCAGCAATTAACCTTAGTGACAGCCAATCACAGCATACTATTGGTAGCTTTATCGTGGAAACCCAAGATTCGGGCGCATTCTTAGAAGGGCTCAGTGTCGTCTCAGCGCCATCCGCAATGGCGCTTAAGAATATCCGCATCAAGATGGCCGGAGACGATCAGTGGCTAGATCCTCGCGCTATCAACATCTATTTAGACTCTAAACAACAGCATCATTTCGATATTTCAGCCACAATTGAGGCTGGAACATACTCAACAGCTCATATTGCCCTCAGTGATTTTCGTTTTTTAACCTCAAATGCCAATGCAACCGTTGATTCATCATCACTGGACTATTCCATTGCTCTTCCCTCAGCTTCTCAGCGGTCTCGTTCCTAGCGAGACCACCCGGTGGGCCCCTTTAGTCATTGAGGGGGCCCACACCCTTTCAGCAGTAACGCCTAGATGACAGACAGCAAAATCCAATCTCTAGACCCAAAACAACGCTTTGCCAAAGTACAAAATCGTATTAGGCGACAAGTGGGCACCGCAATTGCCGATTACAAAATGATCGAGCATGGCGACGTGATTATGGCTTGCTTGTCAGGTGGGAATCTATGGTACAGCCAGATGGTGTGACTGATAGTTAGTCGAGGATAACGAAAGTGTTTATAAGTATTTATGGGCCGAAATTATACATGGATGAGTTAGATTGACAGCACTCTGGAAAGCACCATCATTTCGTTTCGCACTACCAGCACGTCCTCCTCATATAGCCTAACGGTTAGACAAGGGGTTATAGGTTCTCCTAGTGATTTTATTCATCCAGAACGAGCCCACTTCACGAACCCCCAAGATGCAATTCCGGATATTGGTCTCAAGAAGGGTCTGATATATTTGAGAGAATCGAAGAGGTCGTCTCGAAGTACACTAAAGGACTTATGTTGAAATTCTAGAATACGCTGTGATTCTGACGTATCCATCCAATCACTATAAAACAGATTATTTCCAAAATCCTTTTCTTCAAGTGAAAAGCCCGCTGCTCCAAGAAGGGTATTAACCATATCCATTTGCGTTATTTGGCAAGACTTTCCGCCACCAATCAAATGCAACTTGTTGTGGGCTTCTTTTCTTTCAATTGCGTTTGCAGCTGCAGTTGCCACATCGGCTGGATGAACATATTCGATACGACTATTTGCCTCGGTATCCAGCATCATACGAATCGAATGCTTTTCAATATGCCGATTGCGGGTATCAAAACAGGCACCAATACGCAGAATAACCCAGGGGGTAATTTGCGATCTAACCATTTTCTCACATTCTATTTTATGTCGTGAGTAGTTATCGGTTGCCACTAAAGGGCAGCTCACAGTCCTCGGAGGCGGAGCCTTTTGGTTGTGACCCCACACGGCAAAAGAAGACGTGAAAACGACAACAGGATTGCTATTACTCTCATTAATAAGCTCTAGAAGATTTCGAGTTCCATCAACATTTACCCTTTCAGCTATCTCGGGGTGTGTTTCTGTCATTGGAGGGATTAGGGCGGCAAAATGTAATATCGCATCTTTGTTTTCTATGTGAGGCCTGATGCTCTCTTTATCACAAATATCCCCCCAGGCTGTTTCAATATCATGTCTATATCGCTGTTGAATTTCTTTATTTGCAGCATTCTCTAAATCAAACGCTGTAATTTCATGACCCCGAGATAATAGCTCGTCTAAAAGCATTGACCCAATATTTCCAAATGCACCCGTCACAAGAATTTTCATTGCAGTAAGCCTTACGTTGATTGGTTCATAGAATAGCCTCCAATTTGCATAGGGTTTTCTATCGATGATTTCATTCGCAAATTGTTTGTTGACTACATGTTTTAACAAGCCTACTCTAGATACAACATTTTATCCATTATGTCGTAGCAACATAATATCAAATATGTTGCTAGCGCATTTCTTAGTTTGAGGGAGAGTGATCGTGCAGGCGGAAAAAATAAATCCAACAAATGAAAATAAAAGTCCATTTGATGAAGGGGCTTCTACTCGAATTAAGGTTGGGGCGGGAAATGGAATACGCCCCCCGTTAATCAAGTCCACGCCGATTATTGGACCCATTAAACAATTTACCGGTGATGTACTCCCCTTTCTTGCTGAAACTCGTAAAACGTACGGCGACGTATTTCGTATGCGCATGTTAGGGTTTGAAATGACCTGCATTTGTGGGCCCGATGCAATAGCATTGATGGAAAATGACGATATTTTGTGTACAACTAAGTCCATGAAAGTGTTGCAAAAAGCCATAAAGAGTCGCTTACCGATGACGTTTGATGGCCCTCAACACAAGATATATCGAAAAGCGCATAGTAATTTTCTAAACAGAAAACTAGAACGCGCTAAGCGTGATGAAATTATTGGGTGCTTAAGCCAACAAACGGATCAATGGCGACCAGGGGATACCTTTGATGCACTGAAAGAGACGCAATCCCAAACCGTTCAGGTGCTATCGCAACTACTTAACCGAGAGCCCTTTCCTTTTAGTAGAGAAGATCTGTCTAAGGTAATACACACCTTATTTTTTGCCACTTATGGTCATGTGCCTATGTGGCTTGCGCTCAATAATCCGGCCTACAAGTCTGCGCAAAAACGTATGAATGAGCACTTCTTAGAGCTGGTTGGTAAGGTGCGAGCTGACCCTGACCTGGCTGCTGAAACCATGGTGGGGCAGTATTTAAGCTGCCCACCGCCAGAAGGCACAGATCACTGGGAAGATGATGATTTAAAAATTGTACCTTTGATGGCGTATCTAGCTGGCTTTGATACAGTGGCTTCAGCAGCGGCATTCTTTTTATATCGATTGTTAAGTCACCCTGAGCATTTGAAAAAAGTAAGGGATGAATATCGAAAGCTTTCACAAGAATCCGACGGTAATATTGATCCAATGGATCAGAAATTCTTGCGCGCTGCATTTCAAGAAACGGTGCGTATTACCCCCCCAGGAGCACTGGTCATTCGATATGCGACACAAGACTTTCAATTTGCGGGTTACACAATTCGTAAGGGAGATGAGGTACTAATTCAAATTTCTGGTGATCATTTAGATGAAGAACTCTTTCCTGACCCGACCAGATTTGATCCATCCCGTTTTCTTGGTAAAGGCGCATCCAACCTAAAGCGTCATGTATTAGCCTTTGGTAGTGGTTCTCATCGATGTACGGGGGCAATGATAGGACCGCTAATTACCCAGGAAATGGTATCTTACTGGGTTAATCATTATGATTTTGAACTTGTGCCAAAAGGTGCAAAACCCAGAGTTGTTGCACGACCTTTCACACAGCCAATGGACCTAAAAATTAGAGTCGTCGGTCGTCGGGTTATCTAAGGCATTAAGTCTATTGCCTATTAAATAATACAGGAGCAACCATGCGGTATAAATACTGCTTTTGCTCCCCCTCGCTTTCACCCTTTAACCCTAAAAAGCCGTAGGAAATAATTTGATGGAACAGCCAGTGAATAGCTTCATCCATATCAATATCCGTGCGTAACAGGCGACCCGCATCAGAATCAAGCATGAACTTTGATAACATAATGGTTGCGATTTCCGATAAGCTTGCCTTTGCAAGCTCTGTAAATTGCTCAACGTTTTGGGCATCCATAATGATTCGGTATCGATCTTCTGTACGCATGGCGTGAATAACTTGATAGAGGTTATCGGTAATCGAATTAGGCGTTGTCTCATTAGTGTCAGCGGTATCCTCGATAATATTTTCAGTTATTTCGACCATTAACGTTTTCATCACCGCCGTGATTAGTTCCTGCTTACTATCAAAATAACGATAAATCGTTGTACGGTTTCTTCCTACACGTTTAGCTAATTGATCGAAACGTAACTTATCAATGCCTTGTTCAGCTATCAATTCAATGGCTTCATCTACCATAAATTGCTTAATTTCATCGTACTCTGGGTTTTCTGGCTTTGCCTTTCTTATATTGGCAGTTTCTGTAAGTACTTGCTTACCCATGTCATTCCTTCTATGAATACCATCATTATATTCTTAGTTGACTAAGAATCTCAGCAGGACTAAGATCAATACGACATAATAACAATAATGTTGTATTTGTTCGATAGATTTTACAACGGTGAAGTTCAAATCAAACTACTTGTTAAGTTGGTCTACCACCTCTTCTAGATCTAAACACTCCTGGCTTCCATTCGTTAACAGTATTTGCCCAATACTGGATGAGCAGTAAGGTCGCCAGGCCGCTGGAAGGCTGCTAGGATAAAATTAGGATGCTGAAATCCTTTAATCGTTATCTGTAAAGAAAATTGCATCAGTAACAATCGGTTGAATAGCGTACCTGAGGTGTATTTTTGGTTATACCAATATTGACGATTTTTACATGACAGTGAACGGCCTTCGCAGCAGTAAAACTCTATACTGTCTGATTTTTTTGCTATCTTGGCTGCCAATGAGCGCGCTGATAGCAGTGGAAGAATTAAATCCAGAACAATTGTTTGGAAAACCTAGTTATTCGCTAAATAGCTATATGTTAGTGCTAAAGGATGAAACCAATAGCCTAACCATTGACCAAGTCGCCTCAGAAGCCTACCAGAAGGAATTTTATCGCGACAACAATGCCATTATAAACTTAGGGGTTACCCCTTATACATATTGGCTCAAGGTAAGCCTGCTGTACCCAAAAAACCTCCCAAATGTTGACATTCAAAAGCGATGGCTTTTGGAAATTGGCAAAGCACTACTCGGTGTTGCGGAGCTGTATGTTCCTCAAGATGATGATAGCTACTTGGTTAGCACTTCCGATACACGATTACTCTTTCAAAATAAGGACATCGTTCATGTGAATACTGTTTTTCCCCTATCACTGCGATTAGAGGAAGAAATAACGCTGTATATAAAAATACAAAATACCACCTCTGCTCTACATTTTCCTTTAACCCTCTGGACGCCAGAGGGCTTTATAGAAAAGATCGCTAGAGAAGAATTTCTCTATGGGCTATTTTTTGGTGGAATGCTCATGCTCATGATCTATAATATTTTTGTCTATTTATCAGTTAGGGATGATAGCTACCTTTATTATGTGATGTATTTATTTGGGGTCACGTTATTTGAATTGTTTGAGATTGGACATGGCGTTATACATTCATATCCTCTCTTTGAAGTTCTAGGTAAAGAATACACGTCCACCATTATTTGGTTTTCTTTATGGGCGGGCATGAAATTTACTGTCATATTTCTCAACATTCGAGCGCTGCACCCGAGAATAAACTTGGTTTGCAATGTGTACTTTCAGCTAGTATTAATTTGCGGCTTTATTAGTCTGATCAAAAAAGATCACATTTCGCTTATTTGGGTAATTATTTTTTCCGCACTCACCTTTCTATTTATACTGTCTACATCATTTTATTCTTGGCGGAAAGGCAATGAAGGTGCAAAGTTTTTCTTTTATGCATGGTCCTGTAATGGTTTTGGTCTGATTGTTTATGCTACGGTGGCTCTAAAAATATTACCAGCAACCTGGTATACCATTGCATCTGCGCCTATCGGCGTGATGTTAGAAGCCGTCGTTCTGTCATTTGCTCTAGCAGAGAGAATAAAAAGAGTAAGGCAAAAGGCATTGGATGCGGACAAAATGCTCGTTGACAATATGTCGAAATATCGCTCCGTATTTGATAACGCGCTAGAGGGAATGTATCAAATGACGGCTTTTGGAAAAATCATAAATGCCAACAAATCATTGGCTAGGACAATGGGGTTTTCTGATGTTGAAAAGCTTAAAAATAGCAGCACTCAAGTAGCCAACAGTCTTTTTGGAAAAAAAATAAATTATGATAACCTAATTAAAAATGGTGACATTAGGAATGAAGTGATCGTTGAGAGGGATGGCTTTTCTCCTGCTTGGATTATTAATAATGCAAAATTTATTCGCGGTGATACTGACAAGGAACATCATATTGAAGGTACAGTTATTGATGTTACCGATGAAAAGGAAAAGGAAATAGCAGTCAATGAAGAGTTAAAGGAAAGAATAAAAAGAAAGATCGCTTCGGCTAGGGCTGAGCAGAAAAGTAAGTTTTTATCGACGATGAGCCATCAAATACGAACGCCCTTAACGTCCATAATTGGCTTTGGTGAGTTGATGCAAGAGCCTTGGATAGAAGACAGCGAAAGGCTATATTGTGTTGATATGGTTGTTGAAAATAGCCGAGAGTTGCTCCAGCTAATCAACAACATTCTTGACTATTCAAAAATGGATGCGAGAAAGTTTGATATTGAATATATTGTAGTTAGTACAATTGACATCGTTAATTCACTATCCAATTCTTTCTTAGAAAAAGCAAAAAACAAGTCGTTAGACTTCGAAATCAACATAACATATCCCATACCCGACAAAATCAAGGGTGATCCCACGCGGATTTTACAGGTGGTAAACAACCTCTGTAGTAACGCAATAAGATTCACAGAAAAGGGAAAGGTTACTGTTGCGATATCATGGGTTACCGATAAGCTAACGTTCTCAGTGTCGGATACTGGCGTAGGGGTTAAAAAGGATAAACTAAGAGGATTGCTTAATGGGGATGTAACAGAAAATGGAGGAAGCTTGGGGCTTCCTATATCTAAAAAGCTAGCAGAGATGATGGGTGGTGAAATATCCATATCGAGTAAAGAAGGCCATGGAAGCGTTGTTGAATTTTCCGTGAAGAGTGAATCAGCTAAGGATGCTTGCTGGATAACTGGCCCAACTGATACAGCGTTTCAGGGTTCTGACAACTCTGGAATTGTAGAAAGACCAGGTCAAACGGTGTTGTCAAAAAACAGAAAGAAAGCAGTTGTTCCTGCCTTGTTCGGACGAGTATTGCTAGCCGAAGATAACGTGGTGAATCAAAAACTGATTGAACGGGTGCTAAAAAAGACCGGTGTCGATGTTGTGGTTGCCAATGATGGTGTGGAAGCTTGTGAATTTTGCGACAATGAGAAATTTGATTTTGTCCTTATGGATATTAATATGCCGAATAGAAACGGCATTGAAGCAACGAAACATTTGCGAGAACATCAATATGAGATGCCCATCTATGCACTTACGGCTGAAACAGATCAAGCAGAAATAGATAGAATAATGAATGCTGGGTGTGAAGGAGTTTTGACAAAGCCGCTCAATAAGACCCATCTATATGAAGTAATGAAAGAGCTTCTTCCTATTAAATGAGCGGCTAGTAAGCATTCTAGTGGTAACCATAGCAACCGTAGACTACATTGGTTTCGATAAAACCATTTACTGCTAAGGCTATTGATAGATCCTAATGGTAAGTGGTTTTTGCGCTACATCAAAAGAAAGTGAGTACTTCATGTGCAAGAGTTTTCATACGTCCCCCCTAAAAACAAGTGAATTACCTTTGCTTTTGACGTGTTTTCTGGTGTGATACTTCAGCGATATTGTTATGTGATGTAGAGTGTTTTAGAGCCCATATCACATAACAATATCGTTTTATTAAAGGTTATTTAAAACCCAATCAATCAACGGTTCGATCACCTGATTTTTGTATTGTTCTGGTGCATTTGCCACTGCAAACATTGGATCAAGGTGATTCATCCCTTCTAATATTCGAACCCCTTCAGTTGAAACAGTACTACTTAATTG